>Ga0172380_10004392_pt1 | contig 18179 bp, 17 predicted proteins | sample Leawe162metaG_FD_119747 | JGI IMG/M metagenome (GOLD analysis project Ga0172380, IMG submission 119747) | Leachate microbial communities from a municipal landfill in Southern Ontario, Canada - Leachate well 162 metaG | ecosystem: Engineered > Solid waste > Landfill > Unclassified | place... | reverse complement strand
TCCCGAAGACGAGTACCGCGAGATCTCCCTCAAAGAGGCCAAAAAGAAAGACAAGACCCTCAAGGCCGGCGACACTATTGTCACTGAGCTGCCACCCCCCAATGCCGGCCGCATACCCGCACAGATCGCCAAGCAGGTGATTCTCCAGAAGCTTCATGATGCAGAGCGAGGGGCTATCTATGAAGAGTACGTGGGCAAGGAGGGCGAGATCGTTACCGGCACCGTGCAGCGCGTTACACCCGAGCATGTTGTCATTGATATCGGCAAGACAGAGGCAGTCATACCCCAGAACGAGAAGTCTCCAACCGAGCGTTACCGCCAGGGTCAGCGCCTCAAGCTTTACATTGTTGAGGTAGCGCGTACCACCAGGGGTCCGCAGGTGATTGCCTCCAGGGCGCATCGCAATCTGCTGAGGGATCTGCTTATACTTGAAATACCCGAAATCGCTGGAGGCACAGTAGAGATCAAAGGCGTAGCCAGAGAGGCCGGTTACCGCAGCAAAGTTGCCGTGTTCTCGCGCCAGAGCGGCATCGACCCGGTGGGCTGTTGCGTAGGACTGCGGGGAATACGGATTCAGAACATAGTCAATGAGCTGAACGGCGAGAAGATCGACGTGGTACAGTGGTCCGATGATCCCCGCATTTTTATAGGTAACGCCCTCAGTCCGGCTCAGGTTTTAAGCGTCACCCTTAACGCGACCGAGACCACGGCCCTGGTTAAGGTGCCGGATAAGCATCTCTCTCTGGCTATCGGCAAGGAGGGGCAGAATGTCCGCCTCGCTGCCAAACTGACAGGCTGGCGTATCGATATCAAGAGCGCCTCGGAGATGGAAGCCGAGAAGGCGGCACAAAAGGAGGATGTGACCGGGTCCGAGGTTATTGAACAGGCTGAAGGTATACTGGAAGCTGGAGTCCCTGTTCCTGAAGAAGAAACCGTGGAGGAACCTGCTACCGGAGAGGAAAAGGGACCTGAAGGTGAGGCCTCTGTTGCCGCAGCAGATGGCGAAGCGAAGCCCGAAGGCGTAGGCATCGAAATTTTAATGTCTGTTGACGCAGCTCTGCCGCAGCAGCCATCCAAGATCCGTTTCGCCGAGGAGATCATGGCCGGCAGAAATGGGAAATCACGGAAGAAAGAGGCGCCCAAGAAAGAAGAGGGAAAGGACGCGGGCGTCAAGACCAAGAAAACCAAAGCCAAGAAGAAAACGTATTACGAAGATGAAGACTTTGAGGGTTGAACATAAGCCGCAGCAACCTCGGATCAGGCATGTGCCGGAGCGCACCTGCATCGCTTGCCGGAGAAAGGCAGGAAAACGTGAGCTCGTCCGCCTGGTATGTTCAGGTGCAGCTATTGAGGCCGACCTGAAAGGGAAAAAGCCGGGACGCGGCGTCTACCTCTGCCCCTCGAGAGAATGCTGGGAAAAGGGATTTAAAAGCAATCGTGTTGAGCATGGATTGCGTACAAATTTATCTGAAGATAACCGGCTTCTGCTGCTGGAATACGGTAGAGGCCTGACAAAGAAGGAAAGTACTCAATGAAAAACAGGCAGGAACAAGCGCCGGGCGAGAACACGTCCGGTAAGTCGCAAATAGGATTACCCCCGGTAATAACGGTCAAACAGCTTGCCGATCAGATGGGCGTAAGCGGAATTGAGATAATCAAACAATTGATGCGCAGCGGCATAATGGCCAACATCAACCAGTCGCTGGACTACGAAGTCGCCTCAAAACTGGTAGCTGAATTCGGTTTCACTGCTAAGAAGCTGCTGGCCGGCGCCCAGGGCAGGCAGAAGGTGTCCCCGCTGAACGCCAAACTGCACTCTCGCCCGCCGGTTATCACCATCATGGGTCATGTCGATCACGGCAAAACAAGTCTATTGGATGCCATCCGTCAGACCAACGTGGCTGATGGAGAGGCAGGCGCCATCACCCAACATATAGGCGCTTACCAGGTCGAGATGAAAGGCCGCAAGATTACTTTCCTTGATACACCCGGCCATGAAGCGTTCACCGCTATGCGTGCCAGGGGCGCCAGGGCCACGGATATAGCTGTCCTGGTAGTAGCTGCAGACGATGGCGTTATGCCTCAGACTATCGAGGCGCTGGATCATGCGCGGGCGGCGGGCGTAAGTATAGTCGTAGCGCTCAATAAAATCGACAAGGCCAATGCCAATCCCGACCGCATCAAGCAGCAGCTTTCTGACCTCGGTGTGGTAATCGAGGAATGGGGCGGCGATGTAATCTGTGTTCCCGTTTCGGCCAAGAAGAAACAGGGCATCGACGACCTGCTGGAGAACCTTCTGCTGGTTGCCGATATCCTGGAGCTTAAGGCGGAGGTGGATTGTCCCGCTGAAGGCATAGTTATAGAGGCCAAGCTTGATAAAAATCGTGGTCCCTTAGCAACGCTACTGGTGCAAAAAGGCATCCTCAAAACGGGTGATAACCTTGTCATAGGCACCGTAGGCGGCAAGATCAAGGCCATGTTCGATGACGATGGAAAAAATATACGTAAAGCTGAGCCGGCAACTCCTGTGGAAATCCTGGGTATGAATTCTGTACCCGATGCGGGCCAGGTATTCCAGGTTGTGAGCGATGAAAAGGAAGCTAAAGCTCTGATCGAGAAAAACAGGAACGCCGGGCTGGCCACGACCACGTCCAGGGGCGTCAGCCTCACGGCGGTAGCCGCGCAGGCCAGCGCAGGCGAGATAAAGGAGCTGAATATCATCCTCAAGACCGACGTGCATGGCAGCATCGAGCCGATCAAGGATTCGCTGGAGCGCCTGAGCAATGACAAAACCAGGGTCAAGGTCATCCATACGGGCACCGGCGCCATTACAGAGAGCAATATACTGCTGGCGGCGGCCTCCCGGGCGGTTGTAATAGGATTCAACAGCAAGCTTGAAACCGGCGCCGTACGCATGGCTGAACAGGAGAAGATCAGCGTTCGCCAGTATAATGTGATCTACAAGCTTATTGAAGATGTGGAAAAGGCGCTTGAAGGACTGCTTGAACCGGAATACATTGATGTAGTGGCCGGCCAGGCGGAGGTCCGAGCCGTATTCGAGGCCGGCAAGAAAGGCCGGATTGCCGGCTCACAGATCAAAGAAGGCAAGGCAACCAGAGATTCACTGGTCAGGATCATACGCGGAGGTAAGGTGATAGCTGAATCCAAGGTAGCCGGCCTGCGACGCTTCAAGGACGATGTCAAAGAGGTTGCGACTGGGATGGAATGCGGTGTGAAACTTGAAAATTTCAATGATCTCGAGGTCGGCGATATCCTACAATTCGTCCGCCAGGAAAAGGTGGACTGATAACCATTTCAACGAATAATCACTGATCCTTTGCCCCAAATATTACCACGGAGAATGTCATGACCAGGCGCACAGAACGTCTAAATCATTTAATCCAGATCGAAATCAGCGATATGCTGCGCAAGCATATCAACGATCCCCGTCTCAATGGCTTGATCAGCGTAACTGAAGTCGAGATCTCCAACGATCTTAAAAATGCTCGTGTATCCATCAGCACCCTGGGAGACACACTGGACCGGAACGAGGTGTTGAAAGGCTTTAACTCGGCTGCCGGCTACATGAGGCGCGAGCTGGCCCACCGCCTGAATATCAGGGTCACTCCCGAACTCAGCTTTGAATTTGATGACTCCATCGAGCACGGCGTTAACCTTATCAGTTTGATCGATAGGGTAGCAGCGGAGGATAAAAAAAGTGGGGCGGATGGGCTTAAACGGTCTGCTAAACGTAAATAAGCCCCCCGGCTGCTCATCGTTCAGCATCGTGGCTGGAGTTCGCCGCCTGAGCGGTGAGAGACGAGTCGGTCATGCCGGTACGCTCGATCCAGCTGCCAGCGGCGTTCTCCCCATTTGCCTGGGGCAGGCCACCCGCGTTGCTGAATACCTCATGGAGTACCCCAAGGAATATCTGGCAGGGATCGAACTGGGCTTAAGCACTGATACATATGACGGCGAAGGCCGTATTATCGCTCGCGGCGTATTGCATAATATATCTCGCACAATGATAGAAGATGCGCTCCGCGCATTTATGGGAGATATAATACAGGTGCCGCCGGCCTTCAGCGCCGTTAAAATCAATGGCAGGAAGTCTTACGCACTGGCCAGAGCCGGCCGCGCGGTAACCCTTCAACCGCGCAGGGTCCACATCCATGATATCGAGATCATAGCTTTTGACCTGCCTTACCTGAAACTGAGAATATCCTGCTCAAAAGGTACGTATATACGATCGCTGGCCAATGACCTGGGCGTGAACCTCGGTTGCCACGCTTATCTTAAGGACCTGGAACGCACCTCGTACGGACCGTTTAAAATAGCGGGTGCCGTCACCCCCGGTCAATTACATGAAGCAGCTGAGGAGGGCCGCCTGGAGCAACTTCTTTTCCCGCTGGATTTTGCGCTGACCGGCGGCAGGGTGTATCTTGATGAGATACAGGCCGCCAGCGTAGCAAAAGGCCTCGATATCCCTCTCGATATATATGATCCATACTCAAAGAATTACTGCTCCGCTTATACTCAGGACGGTCGCCTGCTGGCCGTAATGAAATTCACGGCCGAAAATGGTCTGTGGCATCCCCAAAAGGTTTTCGACCTGTAAAACGGCAAAAGCCTTTTACCTTGCGATCTGTGTTTGCTTGACATACCTAACCTTATTGGATATATTAGCCTTAAGAGCTATAAAATAGCTTCAGGAGGTGCTCCATGACCCAGGCTTACTGCTTCAAGGATAGGAAAAAGGTAGAGATCAAGAATCCTGTGAATGTAAAACTGAAGAATGGAAGGCCGGCGACCAAAGGCGTTTGCCCGATCTGCGGGACCAAAGTATTTCGTATCGGCAAAAGCTAAGTCGCAAATTCCCCGGTTCTGTTCTCAGGACCGCCGCCTGATCCTTTGAAGAAGCTTCATCGGGTTGTGCTCCAGTATCTGATCGATCTCCCGGCTGTTGACACCAGCCTGGATCAGAGTTTCATTTGCCAGGGCAGTCGTCAGCAGATCGTCCTCACTATGGCTGTCCGAGTTCAACAACATCAATGCCCCAGCTGCACGGGCCATCTTAGCCACATGCGCATTGGTAACGCAGTGACCCCGTCTTGTAGTAATCTCAATAAAAACCTCGTTCTTTGCAGCGAGCTCTGCCACCTCGGAAGTCATATGGCCGGGGTGTGCCAGTATATCGACATATTTTGATTTCACAGCCGCAAGATTTGTCCCTTCCTCAACCGGCTCAACGGGTGATTCGCCGTGAACTACTACAAGCCTTGCTCCCAGTTCTTTGGCTCTCTTTGCCAGTCCGTCAATGGCCTCATGGGGCACATGCGTGAGTTCAACACCGGGCACAGCTACAATATCCCAGTGAGAGCCGGACAGTTCGCAGTCCCGGCTTACCTCTTTTATAATCCTTTCCAGTCCACCGGCTCCTATATGATCGGTTACTGCGATAGCCGAATATCCTCTCACCACGGCACGTCGGATTAACTCCAGTGTGGAAAGAGCGCCGTCGCTGTGAAAGGTGTGCGAGTGGAAGTCATATATCACGCTATAAGTTAGCATAAAAATCTCGTGTAATTCAAGAACAGTATAATAATCTGTTATAATAAAGCGGATTTTCAGCGGACATGTTTAAGAAAATACTGGTCCCGCTCGATGGTTCCACCGAGGCGGAGACCGTACTTCCATACGTCAGGGACATTGCCATCAGGTTTGACTCGGAGGTTGATATCCTGGGAGTCGGGCTCGGCAGTAAAAGGCGCAGAGTCAATCAGCTACTGGACAACTATGTACACCACGCAGTCGAGCATCTTCAGAAGAACGACATAACCTGCAGGGCTGTGCTGCTTTACAGCGACTCGCATCAAGAGCTGCTCAATTACACGGAGGTCACCGCCCTGGAGCACGAGATAAAAGCCAAGGGTCGGATGCTTTACGGTGGTCCGCCCGAGAGCATCCTCGCTTATTCACGCGATCACCACGTGAACCTCATCATTATGGCCACGCATGGGATCGGCGGCCTTCGCAGATGGTGGCTGGGCAGCGTATTTGAAAAGGTGGTCTCCCGGGCAACCGTGCCTGTACTGGGTATACACAGCAAACAGGTGAGGGAAATGGACAGGGACAGAAAGGCCACTTTCAAGCGTATCCTCGCACCCCTGGACGGATCTGAGACAGGCGGGGCGGCTATGCATGATGCCGAGGCCGTAGCTCTCAAGACCGGCGCTTCGATAGTGCTGGTCCATGTTCTGCCCGCGCCTCATGCCATCGAGGCACGCTGGCTGGGTCCCGAATTTAACGGATTCGTTAAAGCCATGCACGATGCAGGACAGAAATACCTCGATAAAGTCGACACACGGCTAAGAGACAGGGGCCTCGATGTAAAAGTCAGGATCGTATCGGGTGATCCCGCCGGCAAAATTATTGAAGTGGCCAGAGAAGAAAAGGCCGACCTCATCGCCATGTCCACACATGGCAGGAGCGGCATCGCGCGCTGGGTGCTGGGCAGCGTGGCAGACAAGATATTGCATGAGGCCAGAATCCCTATGTGGCTTGTGAGACCACGTCAGATCATCAAAGAGATGCTTAAAGATAGTGGCCAGGACGGCAAGTGAGCCTGCCGCCTGAGCCGGTAAGGAGTTAACCAGATGGGAAAAATAAACGTAGCCATTATTGGAGTCGGCAATTGTGCTTCCTCCTTCGTCCAGGGAGTGCATTATTACAAGAAAGCCAAGGACGATGAGTTCGTGCCGGGCCTTATGCATATCAACCTGGGAGGCTACCACATCAAGGATATCAACTTCGTGGCGGCTATAGACATCGATCGTAACAAGGTTGGCAAAGACCTTGCAGAGGCCATTTTCACCGCACCCAACAATACATATAAATTCTGTGATGTCCCCACTACCGGCGTAAAGGTGGTGCGGGGCATGACCCATGACGGACTGGGTAAATACCTCGGTAAAATCATTGAGAAGGCGCCGGGACCCACGGCCAATATCGTTAATATACTTAAAGAGGTCAAAGCGGATGTCGCAATCAACTACCTGCCGGTCGGCAGCGAAGAGGCGACAAAATGGTATGTCGAACAACTTCTCAACGCGGGTGTGGGACTGGTCAATTGCATCCCCGTCTTCATAGCGCGGGAGCCGTACTGGCACAACCGTTTCCATGAAGCCGGCCTGCCGGTTATCGGCGACGATATCAAGTCCCAGGTCGGCGCTACGATCGTTCACCGCGTACTTACACGTCTTTTTCGGGATCGCGGCGTCAAGTTGGAGCGCACCTACCAGCTCAATTTCGGAGGCAATACCGATTTCTATAACATGCTGGAGCGCGAGCGCCTTGAGTCCAAGAAAATATCCAAAACCAACGCCGTCACATCCCAGATAGACTATGAAATGAATCCCGATAATATACATGTCGGCCCCAGCGACTATGTGCCCTGGCTGCTGGACCGCAAGTTCTGCCATATCAGAATGGAGGGTCGCACCTTTGGCGATGTGCCTCTTAACCTTGAATGCAAGCTTGAGGTCTGGGACAGCCCCAACTCCGCGGGCGTGGTGATTGATGCCATCCGCTGCCTCAAGATTGCCAGGGACCGCGGTCTGGCCGGATCCATCGTAGCCCCCAGCTCCTATTTCATGAAATCACCGCCCATCCAGTATTCAGACGACGAAGCACGCAGGCGCGTTGAACAGTTTATAACAGGGCAAGAACAGCAGAAGCCCATTTGCCTGCCGGATTCAGCGTAGGGCCATCAGGCGCTGAAAAAGGGAAAGTAGAAGGGTTCTGTTATGGCAGTATGATGAAAATCGGGCTGGTTTCGCCATACGATTACTCTCATCCCGGCGGTGTCATCTACCACATATCGTACCTGGCTCACCATTTTCATATGATGGGCCATTCTGTTAAGATCATCGCCCCGGTGCGCAGGAAAAGCGTGCGCTATTTCGATGAAGAGGTTACCGCCGTCGGCCGTCCCATACCTATACCATACGGCGGCACCACGGCGCGCATTGCACTCTCCCCCTGGTTGCCATATCAGGTCCGGCGCGTACTGGACAGGGAAGAATTTCAGATTATTCACCTGCACGAACCTTTCATCCCTATGCTCTGTCTCAGCACTCTTATTGAATCAAAGTCGATAAACGTGGGCACTTTTCACGCATGCCACGAAAAATCGAGCATGTACTGGCTGAACCGCTCTACCATGCGTAAACTCGGCGCCAAGCTGCATGGAAAAATCACTGTCTCAAAGCCGGCTCGCGATTACATATCCAAATATCTAACGGCCGACTATCGCATCATACCCAACGGAGTGGATATCCATCTTTTCTACCCTGATGGACCGATCATGGACGAGTTTAAAGACGATCGGCTCAATATTCTTTTCGTGGGCAGGCTGGAAGAACGCAAGGGAGTGGGCGACTTGATCCGCGCCTGTTCCCTCGTGAAGAAGGATTTCCCCAATTTCCGGCTGATCATTGCAGGCCCTGGTCTCATGCTGCGCCTCCAGTATAAAACCATGGCAAAAATGCTTTTAAACGACCGCGCGGTATTCACGCACTACGTCACTTTCGATGACCTGCCGAAGTTATACCGCACAGCCGATATTTTCTGCGCCCCGGCCACCGGTGGCGAAAGCTTTGGCATGGTTCTGCTGGAGGCCATGGCAAGCGGTACACCCGTGGTGGCAACCGATATTCCGGGCTATGCCAGTGTGGTTACACACGGCCAGGAGGGTTTACTGGCCCGGCCACATAATCCGCGATCAGTGGCGGACTGTTTGTTAAAACTACTGAACGACAAGCAATTAAGACTATCGATGGCGGAGAGGGGAGTGGCCACGGCTAATAAATACTGCTGGGAAAACGTTAGCCGCCAGGTCGTCGATTACTACACCTCCATCTCCTCGAACTTAAAAGGATAAAGAAGTGTCAAGTTTCCAGGAATTACGCAGGAAAGCCGGCCGCTTAATCACCGATCCGCTGGTCCCTTTCATCAGCAAGCTGAGATTAACGCCCGATATTATGACCACTATCGGCCTGGTGATAAACCTGATAGCTGCAGTTGTTGTAGGATTCGGCCATCTCGTGGCAGGAGCCCTTATATTTTTACTGGCCGGGCTGTTCGATCTGCTGGACGGTGCGCTTGCCCGCTATATGCAGAAGACTTCCAGTTTCGGGGCGCTCTTCGACTCCACCGTCGACAGAATCACCGAAGGGGCGATGTTCTTAAGCTTTATCTTCATCACCGGTACCGGTGTTTGGCCTTTCAATGTCACATTACAGCTGGTGCTTATATTCCTGGCCATGATCGGATCATTTCTGACCAGTTATATCAGGGCCAGGGCCGAGGGACTTAATATCGATTGCACGGTCGGCTTGTTTACGCGTGTTGAGAGGGTTATAATATTAGCGCTCGGACTGCTCCTAAACCAGGTGTTCATAGCACTGGCCATAGTGGTAGTCCTTTCTTTTGTGACCGTCGGGCAGCGGTTTATACACGTCTGGCGGCAGGCAAAAAAATAAAAGGAGTACACATTAATAGGGCGGAGCTATGAGCGACCGGGTATTCGAGATGAGCCTCACTTCCCTGATTGTATTGGTGTTTGCATGGATCATTGCCGGCATCGGCCTGGCAGTAATAGGTATTCGCTGGATTAATGTGGATATGCCTTTGCTGGTATTTCTCACCTTACTCGCAGGCTTTGCCGTGCTGATTTTCGCAGGCGGCGTCCTTCTCCATGTCTGGGGCAAGAGTTATATGTCCCGGGGTTGATAATTAAGGTTTCCCTGAATTTGTGTGTTATTGAATCTGCAAGTACGTCTGTTTCAGGATTAATAAAATGTCTGTTGTAGCTGTTATTGGCGCCCAGTGGGGCGACGAAGGCAAAGGTAAAATTGTGGACCTTCTGGCCGAGAAGGCGGATGCCGTTATTCGTTTTTCCGGCGGCGATAACGCCGGCCATACAGTGATCAATCCGGGGGGCGAATTCAAACTGCATATCGTGCCATCAGGCATCTTTTATCAGCGCACGGCCTGCATCATAGGCAATGGCGTCGTCATCAATCCCAGGGTACTGCTGGAAGAGATCGACAGCCTTAAAGCCAGGGGGATCGATACCGGCAACCTGCATATCAGCGACCGCGCACATCTGATCATGCCCTGGCATATCCTGCTCGACAGGCTGGATGAGGAGAAACGAGGGGCTTCAGCTATAGGTACGACGGGAAAAGGCATCGGTCCTGCCTTCTCAGATAAAACCGCCCGTAAGGGTATACGAACCTGTGATATCATCGATGCCTCCATGTTCCGGTCAAGGCTGGCCAGCCTTCTTGAATCTAAAAATGAGCTGCTGACCAGGCTCTATAATGCTGAGGCTTTGGATTTCAACGAGGTCTTTAATGAGTATTCCACCTACGCTGAGCGACTGATACCCTATATCAAGGACACCACCGCCATGATCGGCGACCTCCTGGAGCGCGGCTGCAATATCGTGCTCGAAGGCGCACAGGGCACTATGCTGGATACCGATTTCGGCTCATATCCTTTTGTCACCTCGTCATCCCCGCTGGCCGCAGGCGCCTGCATGGGCTCAGGCATCAGCCCGCGCAGGATTGACCGCGTTGTCGGGATTTTTAAAGCCTATACTACCCGGGTGGGTGGCGGCCCTATGCCCACCGAGCTCAAAGATGAGGTCGGCGAGTATATCAGGCAACGTGCCCACGAGTATGGGACCACAACGGGAAGAGCGCGACGCTGCGGATGGTTTGATGCAGTGGTAGGACGCTACAGCACCAATCTCAACGGCTTTTCCAGCGGCATACTGACACGCCTGGACGTGCTTGATGAGATGGATACCGTGAAAATATGTGTGGGCTATAAAATCGGTGGTAAGACGGTAAACCATTTCCCGGCTGATGCGGCGGCGCTCGAAAGCTGCACTCCTGTATACGAAGAATTACCCGGCTGGAAGGTTGGTACCAGCAACGCCCGCAAGGCGAGGGAGCTGCCGCGTAACGCCCGCAGGTACGTCAGGCGCCTCGAGGAGCTCATCGGCTGCCGCTTCCACGTTATCTCCATTGGTCCCCGCCGCGAGCAGAGCATCGTTATTAAAAACGTAATCTGATGTGCTGTGATTAATAATAGTCAGCTGACATCTTATTGCGGCCTGTATTGCAAAGACTGTATTCCGTCAAAGGCAGCGCTTTATAACCTTGCAGCCCGTCTTGAAGCTATTCTGGCCGAGCTGAAGTTTGATAAATACGCCGCGTTAAAAGCCGGCCAGACCTACTGGTCGGAGTCCAATGCAGCATTCAAAGACTATCACCGCTTCATCGACGTTCTTCAGGCCATACGCGGACTGAAATGCAAGGCTATCTGCCGGGAGGGGGGCGGTTGGAAGGGAGAGCGTTGCATGATTAGGAATTGCGCAATCGAAAAGGGCCTCGCCGGATGCTGGGACTGCGCAGAATACAAAGCCTGCCGGCATCTGGAGCCCCTGCTCAAATTCCATCCCAATCTCGCTTACCACCTGGAACTGATCAGGCGTGAGGGGATCGATAAATGGGCTACCAAACGCAAAGGGCATTATCCCTGGTCCTGATTATCGGATTCCCAGCATGCCAGTGTGCCATGCCGGCCAGGCCCTGAGGTTTCTTCTTCAACCGGGCCTATTTGAGCGGCAGGTCTATTGTGTATCTCTTGAGCGTTTGCTCGATGGCGGCCCGTGTTTTCTCGTCCGGCACGACCAGCGGCAGGCGCGGTCTGCCGACCCTGAATCCCAGGTAGTTCAACGCATATTTTATTGGCATAGGGCTGCCTATCATGAACATGGTATTAACCAGCGGAATGAAGCTGCGGTGCAGCCTGGCCGATTCCTTAATTTTGCCGGCTAGGCAAAGGTCCATCATTTTTTTATACTGAACGCCCACCAGGTGCGTGATCACACCGATCACTCCATAGCCGCCCAAATTCAAAATAGGAAAGGTATCGGCGTCATTGCCGCTATATACCATGAAATCGCTGCTCACTCCATTGATGATGCGGGCGATCTGCCCGAAATCTGCGCTGGCCTCCTTGATACCCACGATATTATCTATCTTGCTCAGCTTGATGGTCGTATCGGCGGACAGGTTGGTGATAGTCCGGGAGGGCACATTGTATATAATACAGGGTAACCGGGTCGAGTCAGCGATGGCCTTGAAGTGCTGATAGAGCCCGTCCTGGTTCGGCTTATTGTAATAAGGAACTGTCAGCAGGCAGGCATCCACTCCCATTTTCTCTGCCTTATGAGTCAGCTCGATGCTCTCCTGTGTGTTGTAGTTGCCCGTGCCAGCCACGATCGTAGTCTTTTTGCCGGCAATCGTCCTTATCTCAGCAAACAGCCTGAGCTTTTCCTCGGCGGTGAGCGTAGGGCTTTCACCGGTAGTGCCGGACACTACCAGTCCATCGCTTCCGGATTCGAGCAGGGCCTTAGCCAGCTTTTTTGCCTGTATGTAATCAACCTGACCCTTAGCATTGAAGGGTGTTACCATGGCTGTCAGCAAACGTCCGAACTTCTTCATCTCGTCCTCCGCCGACTACTTATTATTGTTTTGACTCTTGACCCAACTGTTCCTGGCGGCCTCTTCCGCTATCTGGACAGCATTGAGGGCAGCGCCCTTGCGGATATTATCGGCCACTACCCACATCACCAGGCCGTTAAGATAGGAGGCGTCGGACCTAATTCTTCCCACATAAACGTCGTCAGTGCCGGCTGTCAGCCAGGGCTGCGGGTACAGGCTCACATTGGGATCGTCAAGCACTTTCACACCGGGCGCCTTGCTCAATATGGAACGCGCTTCCTCGGGCGACATATATTCGGTAAATTCCACCTGCAGGGCCTCACTGTGGCTGATGAAAACGGGCACGCGGACGCAGGTGGCTGATATGGCAATGCTCTCCGCATGCATTATCTTTCGTGTCTCCTCGACCATCTTCCATTCTTCCTTGGTATAGCCGTTCTCCAGGAATACATCGATCTCCGGCAGCAGATTGAAGGCTATCTGGTGTGAATAGACATGCGGAACTACATTGCCGCCATCCAGCACTACCTTGGCCTGCTTGGTCAATTCTTCCACAGCAGCGATACCCGTTCCTGAAACCGACTGGTAAGTCGCCACTGTGACACGCTTGATAGGATTGACTTTGTGCAAAGGGTTCAAAGCCACCACCATCTGAATGGTTGAGCAGTTCGGATTGGCTATGATGCCTCTGTGCTTCTTAATATCTTCCGCGTTGACCTCAGGCACTACCAGCGGCACGCGGGTATCCATGCGCCAGGCTGCGCTGTTATCGATGACCAGTGCTCCCGCCTTGGCTGCCATCGGGGCGAAGTGTTTGCTTATTTCGGATCCAGCTGAAAAAAGCGCGATATCGACGTTGTCGAAAGAGTCAGCGGCGGTTTCTTTGACCACCATCTCCTGGTGGCCGGCATAAACCTTCCTGCCGGCCGATCGGTCGGAGGCATAGAGCTGCAGCGAGGCCATCGGAAATTTACGCTGAAGCAGGACCTTGATGAACTCCTGCCCCACCATGCCGGTGGCTCCCACTATAGCTACATGATACCCGTTATTACTGTTGTTCATATCAGTCTCCCAAATTTAGCAGTACATCCAGGCCGTAAACCAGACCGTGACGCTTGATTACCTCCTTGATTGCAAGAATCACGCCCGGCATAAAACTTTCCCTGCTGATCGCATCATGTCTGATCGACAGCGTCTGTCCCAGCGCTCCGAATATGACCTCCTGACTGGCGACCAGACCGGGCAGCCTGACGCTGTGTATGGATATACCTTCAGACTGACCGCCCCTCGTGCCCTTCAGAGTTTCTTTCTCCGATACAAAGCTTACGAAAGGCTTACCATGCGCACCTATCATGGCCCTGGCTGTTGCCAGAGCGGTTCCTGAAGGCGCGTCAAGCTTTCTGTCGTGGTGAAGTTCGATAATCTCCGCGTTATCAAAATACCTTGATGCGATCCTGGCCAGATGTATCATTATCACAGCGCCGATGGCATAGTTGGCCGCTACCACAGCGCCTTTCTTATGAGCTTGCGCCAAACGATCGATCTCCTTCAGATCCGCTTCGCTTAAGCCGGTTGTGCCCATAACCAGGTTGGCGCCGTTCTTAAGCGCCAGCCTCGCTGCGCCCATGGCTGCCTCAGGCACGGTGAAATCCACTACCACCTGAGGGTGATACATCTCGATGAGCGATGTTAAATTTGTGTGCAGGGGCACCTTCTTCGATAACTTTGGCAGGATCAAATGGTCCCGGTCCGCCTTGATATCAGCGGCACAGGTCAACTCCAAGGCTGTCTCAGCGCTTACAGCGTCTATTACCTGCTGCCCCATCTTGCCTAAAGCCCCATTCACCGCTACTTTAATTTTAGACATCTCACTATCCTCTGCCTTTTAGGCCGCTCAGGCCACGGCCGGTATTGACTTAGCCAGGCCTGCGGGGATGGCTTCTCGGCTCATCCCTGCGCCCTCGCGGAGACATACCCGGTCTCGGCGATCCGCTGTGTGAACTGGGCGGTACCGGAGGCCCATTCTGCGATGCCGGCTTGTCAGCCGCAGCGCCGGCCTGATCGTTAAAAACTGCTTTACGCGAAAGATTTATGCGTCCCAGCCGATCGATCTCGGTCACCTTGACCATAATCTCGTCACCGATCTTAACAACGTCTTCTACACGTGCTACATGATGGTCAGCAAGCTCACTGATATGTACCAGCCCTTCCTTGCCCGGCAGTACCTCGACAAATGCGCCGAAATTCTGTATCCTGCTAACCTTGCCAGTGTAGATGGCCCCCACCTCTACGTCCTGCGTGAGGCCCTCTACTTTGCGAATAGCCGCCTGGGCCGATTCCTCACTGGCCGAGCCGATGACTACGGTGCCGTCATTCGACACCTCTATAGTGGTCTTGGTCTCTTCGATGATGGCCTTGATGTTCTTGCCACCCGGCCCTATCAGAGCCCCTATCTTGGACGGATCAATTGTTATCTTGTACATACGTGGCGCATACTTGCTCAGGTTAGGACGCACTTCAGGTATGGCCGCCTTTAAGACATCCAGGATCACCTGGTGCGCCTCCCTGGCCTGCAGCGTTGCCATGGCCAGCACCTCATGCGAAACGCCCTGCAGCTTGATATCAAGCTGGATAGCGGTGATGCCGTTGACGGTGCCGGCTACCTTATAGTCCATATCGCCGTAAAAATCTTCTATTCCCTCGATATCAGTGAGCACGATATAGTTGCCCGGGTTGTCCTTATCCGTTACAAGTCCCATGGCTATGCCCGCCACCGGGGCCTTAATGGGGACACCCGCATCCATTAACGATAAGGTCGAGGCACAGACGCTGCCCATAGACGTGCTGCCGTTGGAGCTGAGCACCTCGGACACCAGCCGGATAGTATAGGCGAAATCCTTCTCGTCAGGTATGACCGCGACCAGCGCCTTCTCCGCCAGTGCGCCATGCCCGATCTCCCGTCTCCCCGTAGAGCCCATCCTTTTGACCTCGCCGGTGGAATAGGGAGGGAAATTATAATGGTGCATAAAGCGCTTGCTATCCTCCAGGCCGAGATCGTCCACCGTTTTAGCCTGGCCCAGTGAGCCCAGCGTTGTGATGGTCAGCACCTGGGTCTGCCCGCGTGAGAACAGCCCCGATCCATGCGTGCGCGGCAGCAGTGCGACCTCGGCACTGAGGGGACGTACCTGCTTGATATCGCGCCCATCGACGTGCTTCTGTTCCCGCAGTATCTTGGCCCTGCAGGTCTTTTTCAACACTTCCTCGATGGCAGCTCCGATCTCATACTCTGCGTACGTTTCCTTCAATTTCTCGACGGCTTCCTTTTTAATAACATCGAATTCAGACTGCCGTTGATCCCTATTTGCGCTATTCAAAGCAGCTGACATCCTTTGGCCATAATCCGAGTTGATAGCGCTCAATAGGTCGGGATTGATGCTGAATCCCTCGATCTCCAGCTTGGGCTTGCCTATAGCTTTGCGTAGATCGTCCTGCAGGCGGATGAGCTTCTGGTTCTCCTCATGTGCAATCCTGAGCGCCTCGATATAAATGGCGGGATCGATTTCCCTGCAGCCTGCCTCCACCATTACGATGTTATCGCGGCTGCTGGCAACCACCAGGTCGAGCACGCTGTCGTTCATCTGTGGAAGAAGGGGATTGAGCACCATCTTCCCATCGATATAGCCGACCCTGGTTGCGCCAATGGGGCCGTAGAACGGTATATCTGAGATTGTCAGAGCGGCCGATGCGCCGATGACAGCCAGCACGTCAGGATCGTTCTCCTGATCGGTGGACAGCACGGTCACCACCACCTGGACATCGTTGGGGAGGCTCTTCAGGAAGAGCGGGCGTATCGAGCGGTCGCACAGGCGCGCAGCCAGAGTGGCCTGTTCGCCCGGCCGCCCCTCGCGCCGTAAAAAACTGCCCGGGATCTTGCCCACGGCATAGTGGCGTTCCTCGTAATCAACAGTGAGTCGGACGAAATCGCTGTTCTCTTTAGCTTCCTCACTGATACATGCTGTGACAAGGACGACCGTATCACCGTAATGAACTACAACAGCGCTGTCTGCCTGTTGAGCAAGCTTGCCGCTTTCGATGACAAGTTCCCTGTCCCCAATGTTACACTTAAAACTCTGGGACATTACAAAAACCCTCTATTCTATATTTATTTGCGTAATCCAAGCTTGCCGATGAGGGTCCTGTAGCGGTTGATGTCTTCCCTGCTCAGATAAGCCAACAGCCGCCTGCGCCTCCCGATAAGCCTGAGAAGAGACCGACGTGTATGCTGATCGTGAGAATGGTCTTTCAGATGCGTCGATAGCTGGTTGATCCTTTCGGTCAAGACCGCCACCTGCACATCGGAAGAGCCCGTATCTTTCTCGTTTATTGCATAGCTCTTCATTATTGCCTGTTTCTTTTCCTTGTCCAATGCCTTACTCCTGTAAAACTCTATAACGCAAAATTATAGCACAGCAGGACAACCATTGCATCACAGCCCGAGTGTACTTTAAGCGTCAATACGGTTTTAGCCGCCGCTGGGTTGGGGTATAATAACTGCACAATGACCTCCCAGGTTTTCTACCGCAAATGGCGTCCCCAGTCATTCAATGAAGTAGCCGGGCAGGAGCACGTTGTCCAGACCCTGCGCAATGCTATTAAGAGCAGCCGCATCGCCCATGCCTACCTGTTCTGCGGCCCGCGCGGCAGCGGCAAGACCAGCACCGCCCGCATTCTGGCCAAGGCGGTCAACTGCCGTGAACCCATCGACGGCGAACCCTGCAACTCCTGCGATTCCTGCCTGGCCATCAATAAGGGCAGCGCGCTGGATATCATCGAGATCGATGAGGCCAGCAACCGTGGCATTGACGATATGAACGACCTCAAGGAAAGGGTCAACTACTCTCCCAATATCCTGCGTTACAAGGTTTATATTATCGACGAGGTACACATGATAACCCGGGAAGGCGCCAATGCTTTCCTTAAGACTCTGGAGGAGCCGCCGCCACATGTCATTTTCATCCTTGCGACAACCGATCCGCATAAAATAATCTCCACAATCACTTCCCGCTGCCAGCGCTTTGATTTCCATCGTCTGTCCAGCATCGCCGTTATCTCACGCCTGACACATATCTGCGCAAAAGAGGGCATAGAGATAGAGCCCGAGGCGCTCAAACTGGTGGCCAAGGTAACTACGGGCAGCCTGCGGGATGCGACCAATCTGCTGGAGCAGCTCATCACCTATTACGGCAATAAAATCAGCCTGGCTCAGGCGCAGGCCATGCTGGGCATCAGCGGTGACCTGCGCATACGCGAACTGGCGCGTTGTATTATTGCCATGGACGTATCCGCGGGACTTAAGGTAATCAACGCCGTCGCCGGAGAGGGCCTGGACCTACGACAGTTTAACCGCGAGCTGGTGGATTACTTGCGTCAGCTTCTGCTGGCTAAATCAGGCTCTGCCGACATGATTGACGCCACATCTGATGACTTTGCCGAGATGCAGAAGATTGCCGGAGGAACAACACTCGATTACCTGCTTAATGCTATCAAGCTCTTCAGCAGCGTCGACCTGCGCATGGACACCTATTCTCCCCTGCCTCT
>Ga0172380_10004391_pt1 | contig 18181 bp, 15 predicted proteins | sample Leawe162metaG_FD_119747 | JGI IMG/M metagenome (GOLD analysis project Ga0172380, IMG submission 119747) | Leachate microbial communities from a municipal landfill in Southern Ontario, Canada - Leachate well 162 metaG | ecosystem: Engineered > Solid waste > Landfill > Unclassified | place... | reverse complement strand
GGAGGAAAATGTCCACAGTCGATTGCTCTACCGCTGAGCTACAGGGGAATATTTTGTTATCAAACATATCTGACTACTAATAATTTTAATAATCAGAATTTGTTGTACAACCGCAAACAATGGGCAATCGATGTCACAAGTATTTTTCTACTGAAAAATCTCGCGACCCCGTCTCGCGCCGCCGCGCTCTGACCTTACGAAATAGGTCCCTTACCCATTTCTCACTCCACCGCTGAGCTACAGGGGAATACACAAAATATACTATCAAAAATAACCTTAAAATGCAAAAAGGTCTAGGCATATTCGCTTCTTTGTCATATACTAGAGACATCTTATTAATAAACAAAAAGTAATATGGCAAAACGAAATACAAATCTTGGAATTAAACCTAAATCAAGATTTTCTCGCAAAACAAAGAAACGCCTTACAGCAAAGAAAGAAATGCTTGCAAAAAAGGCAGCAGGACGAAAAAAGAAGAAATAATTATTTCCCTAAAGCACCCCGACTTCGGTCGGGGTGCTTTAGCTATTTGGTATTTACGCCAAAATACTATACAGTAGATATCTATATGGCACACGGAGAGGTCGTTATACGATTCGAGAAAGTCTCATTTGAATACGGGCCTAATAAACCGATCTTAGAAGAGGTCGATTTTTCGATACGTCGTGGGATGAAAGTCACGATCATGGGTCAAAATGGTGCTGGTAAAAGTACTCTCTTTTCACTTATAACCAAAACACAGGAACCAGAAGAAGGGCAAATCCACCTCGCCCAACGCGCAACAATAGCCCTCTCTCGACAAGTTATCCCTCGAGACGAACTTGAGCTCACCGTCCGCGCATTTTTTGAAAAATGTTTTACACAAAAAGTCTACGACATCGACCCGCGCATCGATGATGTTCTCGAAGTTGTAAATCTCAAGGGTCATGAAAAAGTTCATGACAGAATCATCAGTTCATTCTCTGGTGGTCAGCAGGCACGTCTCCTCCTCGCATCGGCACTCATCCAAGAGCCGGATATTCTCCTCCTTGATGAACCAACAAACAATCTCGACAAGGCAGGTATCGCACACCTCACAGATTTTCTTGTGAAATACAAAAAGACGGTTATCGTTATTTCCCACGACGCACACTTCCTCAACTCATTTACTGATGCAGTCCTCTATCTCGATGTCTATACTCGAAAAATAGAGCAATACGTCGGTAACTATACAGATGTGCGTGACCAAATCGCCGCACGAATGGAGCGAGAAAATAGAAAAAATGCACTTCTCTCAAAAGAAATCCAAGCAAAAAAAGACCAAGCAAATGCTTTTGCCATGAAAGGAGGTAATCTCCGCGCTGTCGCCAAGCGTATGCGTGATCTCGCAGAAGAACTCGAAGAAGAAAAAGTAGACGTCAGAAAAGAAGACCGAACGATTCGTCCGTTTACTATTCCCTTCCAAGAAGAACAAATTGGAGATATCGTTACTATCACCTCTCTTTCTATTCTCAAAAACAACAAACCAAAAGATGTTAAAGCGAGTGTGAAGCTCCGCAAAAACAAACATCTTCTTCTGGCAGGACCAAATGGCATCGGCAAAAGTACTCTTCTTGAGGCACTCGCCCAAGGCAAAGCAAAAGGAGCAACTATCGCACCCGATGTACGTGTCGGCTATTATCGCCAAGATTTCTCAACACTTAATTTCAATCACACTGTATTTGAATCACTTGCCCACACACTCGAAGAAGTAACTGGTCGAGTGAACGAAGAAACTATTCGTGCAACAGTTGCAGGATTCCTGATCACCGGAGATATGGTACATACTAAAATAGGTAGTCTCTCTGAAGGCCAAAAAGGTCTCGTCGCATTCGCACAGCTTGTACTCACCCGTCCTGGACTCCTTATTCTCGACGAGCCGACCAACCATATCAATTTCCGCCATCTCCCTGTGATAGCGCGCGCACTCGATGAATACAAGGGCGCAATGATACTCGTATCTCACGTACCAGAATTCGTAAGTCAGATTCGTATCGATGAAATACTCGACCTTGGTGAAAAATAAACACTACCCTGCTCTTGTTGTACTTTTTTGAGTGTGAGACAATATAAGTATTATTAATAGTATTGTTTCAAAAAACAAAAGTAATCATGAATGCATCAAAATTAGCAAAATGGTTCGGTATTGTATTTTTAGCAATCGGTGTACTTGGATTTGTTCCAGGAATAACAACAGATGGTCACTTATTGGGTATTTTTGAAGTAGACACACTTCACAACCTAATCCACCTTTTGACAGGTATTCTTGCGCTCACATTTGCATCAACAGCACCACAGAAATTCTTCAAGGTGTTCGGTGTAGTCTATCTCGTTGTCACTCTCGTCGGCTTTGTTCAAGGCACAACAGTGCTCGGTCTTATTGGTGTAAACATGGCAGACAATGTTCTCCATTTACTTGTTTCTGTTATCGCTCTTTCTGTTGGTTTCAAAAAAGAGAATATGGCAGGACAACAAATGTAATTGTTCTCCACCTTCTAAAACAAAACACCACCTCAAAATTGAGGCGGTGTTTTGTTTTTACAAATAATTAGTGTGCCTGAGCAGAATGTGGGTCTGCGTGCGATGCGTGCTTCTTAGAAAATTTTCGAGCAAGGATGATGATAATGAGGATGAGGAATACAACGAGTATCCACTGCCACACTGAACTTGGCATAAATCCTCCAGAACCCTGAAGTGATAATGCAGCAAGATCATTCCCTTCCACAGTTTCCACCTTCTCTGCTTTCTCCGCTGTAGTACTTGTTGTATTTTTTGCAACAGTACTTGTTTTCTTTGGAGTAGTATTTTGAGTAGATGTCTGTGTTTGCGTATTTGCCTGAGAAGTAGAATTCTGTTGTGTCTGAGGAGTTGGAGCAACTGGTGTCGCTGTACCTTCAGTGAAAAGTTCACCTACAGTATTCATACGAGGCTGGTAATCCCATACTCCTGGAACATACGCAAGTGCTTGATTTGAACTAAGAAGAAAAATCGCAAGAGCACCGATAACTGCTATTTGATTTACTTTTGTATTTTTCATACTGGTATTATAGCATATTATTATGCTATTTGTCAAGTACCCCTACCTTAGGGTTAAACCCTTGTAAAATAAGGATATATGCGCAAAATAATGAAATGGAGTATAATTTCCTTATTATAGATAAACAATTTTATGCAATGAATAATCCATTCGAAAACGCGATGTCCCAGCTCGCCCGAGCAACAAAAATAAAACCGTTTAGTCCTGAATTCATCTCTCGACTAGCACAACCAAACAGAGAAATACGTATTGCAATTCCCGTAACAATGGACGATGGGGCACTTAAAATATTCGAAGGATACCGCGTACAATACAACAATGCGCGTGGACCATACAAAGGAGGTATTCGCTACCACCAAGATACTGATATAAGCGAAGTTAAAGCACTCGCCTTCTGGATGGCACTCAAATGCGCAGTAGCAAATATTCCCATGGGTGGAGGAAAAGGCGGTATTACTGTTGACCCAAAACAACTCTCTAAAACAGAACTTGAGAAACTCTCTCGTGGATGGATTCGTGGAATGGCGCCAGTGATTGGCCCAGATGTTGATGTACCAGCGCCTGATGTAAACACAACACCAGAAATCATGTCATGGATGGTAGATGAGTACGCAAAAATTACAGGAGACAAAACAAATGCTGTGATTACTGGTAAGCCGATAGAGGTCGGTGGCTCTGAAGGCAGAGGACCAGCAACAGGTCTCGGTGGATTTTATGTATTTGATGTTATGAAAGAAAAACTCTCACTCCCCGCTTCATGTACTATAGTCATTCAAGGGTTCGGAAATGTCGGGGGAAATGCAGCAGAAATCCTCTCAAAGAACGGACACAAAATTATCGCTCTCTCTGATTCAAAAGGTGCAATTGTAAAAGAAGATGGAATCGATATCGGAGCACTCAATGAATATAAAAAATCAAATGGAACAATTGTTGGTTTCCCTGGTTCACGAACAATCACAAATGGAGAACTTCTTGAACTTGAATGTGATGTTCTTATTCCCGCAGCACTTGAAAATCAAATCACTGAAACAAATGCACAAAAGATTAATGCAAAAATGATTCTCGAACTCGCAAATGGCCCAACAACACCAGAAGCAGATGATATCCTCTATTCTCGCGGTATTCCTGTTATCCCAGATATCCTCGCAAATGCAGGAGGTGTGACAGTCTCTACCTTTGAATGGGAACAAAATCTTAAAGGTGAACACTGGAGCGAAGCAGATGTATTTGCAAAGCTCAAGAAAATTATGGATGAGGAAACAAATACTATTTACGCTCGGTCTCAAGAACTAAAAACAGACATTCGCCGAACAGCATTCATTGTTGCTCTCGAGCGCATCGAACAAGCAACGAAATAAGATAGAACAGTCTAACTAAAAGACTCCCCACTGGGAGTTTTTTGGTTTTTAAATAATCTTTTAAAAATAGGTTTTTTTGATATACTGTAAAAACTATGCCCACAAAGAAAAAACCCGTTCGAAAGAATACAAAATCAGTACGTCTTCCCTCTTATGTGCTCCCCGAGCGATACACCTTGGCACTTAAACCAGACCTCCAGTCATGCACTTTTTCAGGAACCGAAACAATTCATCTCTCTCTTTTGAAAGAAACAAAAGAGATTACTCTTCACTCAAAAGACCTCGATATAGAAAATGTGCACATCCACAAAGGCAAGCAACAAATTTTTGCTTCTGTCTCGTATGATACAAAAAATGAAACAGCAACATTTAATTTCGACAAACACATTACAAAAGGAAAAGTAAAACTTTCGTTTACCTTTCATGGAATCATCAGTGATACACTTCGTGGATTCTATAAAAGCACATACTCAATCAACGGAGAAACTCGACATATTGCAACCACGCAATTTGAAGCCACAGACGCCCGACGTGCGTTCCCTTGCTTTGACGAGCCAGCACAAAAAGCAATTTTTGATGTGACCCTCATCATACCGGGAGCACATACTGCCATATCTAATACACTCCCTGTGTCTATAAAAGAACATGAGGGAGGGTTTAAGGTTGTTGAGTTTGCACCGACTCCACGCATGTCGACATACCTCCTTGCGTTCATCATTGGTGATTTCGAATATCTTGAAGGTCACACAAAGGATAATGTACAGGTTCGTGTCTTTACAACACCAGGCAAAAAACATCAAGGAAAATTTGCACTTGATGTCGCTATTAAATCACTCGAGTTCTACAATGATTATTTTAATATCAAATATCCACTTCCAACACTCGACATGATTGCGATTCCCGATTTCGAGTCAGGAGCAATGGAAAACTGGGGGGCAGTCACCTACAGAGAAACAGCGCTACTTGTCGACGATGAGCACTCTTCTCTGTCCACAAAACAATGGGCGGCTCTCGTTATCGCACATGAACTTGCACACCAATGGTTCGGAAATCTCGTTACGATGGAATGGTGGACAGACCTTTGGCTCAACGAAGGATTCGCATCGTATATTGAATACCTTGCTGTTGATCATATCTTCCCTGAGTGGAAAATCTGGGACCAATTCCTCACAAGCGACATGGCGGCGGCACTACGACTTGATGGACTTGCACATTCTCATCCTATCGAAGTTACCGTACACCACCCAGACGAAATAAGTGAAATCTTCGACATGGTGTCATACGCAAAAGGCGCGACAGTTATTCGTATGCTTGCCAATTATCTCGGTGAAAAAGATTTTCGTGATGGGCTCAGGCATTATCTAAAAAAACATAGTTACAAGAATACCCAAACAAAAGATTTATGGGAATCATTCGAACACATCAGTAAAAAGCCCGTGCAAAAAATGATGATGAGTTGGACTAAAAAAACAGGATACCCATTACTTACTCTCTCTAAAAGTAAAAATTCGTACGCTATATCTCAGTCACGATTTTTCTCAAGTCGCATTTCAGCAAACAGAGATACAGAACATACTCTCTGGAATGTTCCAATAAAATACGAAACAAACAAAGGTGATCAAAACCTCCTTCTTACAGGGAGAAATATAAAAATTCCTGACACACACATAGGAAAAATTAATAAAGGAGAAAGTACACTAGCCCGTGTACGATACGATATTGAAACAACAGCATCGCTACACCAGAAAATTACAGACGGCACCCTCTCTGCGCATGACAGACTAGGGATTGTTCGAGATACCTTCGCACTTGCAGAAGGTGGATATATTCCAACGACACGGGCGCTCGAACTTGTAACGTCTTGTACTCACGAAAAAGAATTTATTGTATGGGCAGAGTTATCGAGCGGGATACACCGCGTACTAAATCTTATCGATGACAGAGAGACAGAAAAAGCATTTTTCTCTTTCGGTAAATCAATTTTCAAAGAGCTCGCGTCAGATATCGGATGGGACAAGAAAAAGGGCGAACACCATTCACATACATTTTTGCGAAACCTAGCACTTTCGAATATGGCGCTCTTTGGCGATACCAATGTAATTAAAGAAGCGTTAGCAAAAGCCAAGCAAGGATACTCGTCATTGCCTGCTGATATTCGCGGAGTTGTGTATTCAATTGTGGCACAGAAGGGCAACGCTAAAACATGGAATGATTTCAAGAAACGATACATAGAAACATCTCTTCAAGAAGAAAAAGACCGTTACGGGCGAGCCCTCGCAAACTTTACTAACAAGAAATTACTCGCCAAAACACTCGCCTTTGCACTATCAAAAGACGTTCGAGGACAAGATGCTCCATTTATGATTTCACTTGTCTGGCAAAATAAGTATGGGCGCGAACTCACCTGGCAATTTGTAAAAAATAATTGGCCCCTTTTGGTACAACGCTATGGCGAAGGTGGACACTTCTTGTCACGATTACTCTCCCCACTTGGAACACACACAACAATGAAAGACGCGAGAGAGATTGAATCTTTTTTCAAAAAGAACCGCGCACCAGGAGCAGACAGAACAATAGAGCAAGCTCTTGAACGTATTTACTCAAACAGTGCATGGAAAAAATCAGACGAGAAAGATATAAAAAAATGGCTCTCAAAAAATAATTAATCTATATGAAAAAGATTCATCGATTTATTACCCCTTATACAGTCATACATGGGAAAATACAAATCACAGATAGTGAGCTTATTCATCAATGGAAAAATGTTCTTAAGCTAAAAAACGGAGAAGAACTCCTTTTGGCTAACAAAGATAATGGTGAAGCGACATGCATATTGAGTGAGCTCACAAAAAAAGAAGCAACCCTTGAAGTACTCCAACAGAGCAAAGTAAACAAATCTCCTCAAAAAGAAGTTGTATTATATATGGCAATTTTAAAAAAGGAAAATTTTGAATTGGTAGTACAGAAAGCTTCAGAAATTGGCGTTTGTAAAATCATACCTCTCATTACAGAGCGGACAATAAAAATGGGAATCAAACACGAAAGACTAATCAAAATCGCAACTGAAGCATCTGAGCTCTCTGGAAGAAATGATATACCAAAGATTACTGAACCAATGATCTTTAAAGATGCGCTAAAAGAAAGCAGACACTATGCTCGACGAATTATATTTAATCCAAGCGAACATACCTATCAAACGAAAAACGAAAAATCTCTCGCCTTGTTCGTGGGACCAGAAGGTGGCTTTACGAATGAAGAAATCAAACAAGCAGAAGAAAGTGGGTGTGAAGTCGTCTCTCTTGGGCAATTTATTCTTCGCGGAGAAACAGCAGGAATCGTTGCTAGCTATATAGCGCTCAACTAAAAAACCATAAATACAGCAAATCCTCCGACTTCAATCATTACTTCCAATTAGTCCCATGGGACTAATTGGAAGGTGTATAGCCCTTTGCTAATTTAAATGTTTTAAATTTATCGCCGAGTTTTAATTCTTTAACATATTGAATAAACTCATCCGGCAATGGAGATGGTCCGACCCACACACTGCGTTGAATCATTATAAAATTAAATTTTATTAACTCTCTTCTAAACCAATTACGTTTTACTGTGTCCGCTTGTGGAATATCGTACATAATGAGCAAATCTTTCGAATCTTTATTTGTTTTTAGGGCTGTAAATTTCTTAAAATGAAAATGTGTGGTATTTAAAAATTTTCTTCCTTCTTTTGTAATTACATATTCTCCATTTTTATCTTGTATATACCCCTTCTTCTTCAAGCCAGAATACTTACCTGCCAATGTTTGATATTTATAATACTTAAAATTCGGCAACATAAACATTGTCGTACGAAGACCTTTGTATTTTAGAGATTTCTTCTGATTAGCCAGGTAACTAAGAATTTCACGTTCAATACTCATATGAAAAGTATACCACTAACTTCCAATCAATCCCATGGGATTGATTGGAAGTTATGATATAAATGTTTTTCGGTGGAGAGGTGTAAGGCCGTGATTTTTTATTGCTTCGTAATGCGCCTTGGTTCCATAGCCAGCATGAGAATCAAAACCGTATACTGGATATTCTTTTGCATGGGAACACATTACACGATCTCTCGATACTTTAGCGACAATAGAAGCAAAAGAAATGACAGGGTGAAGTTCGTCGCCCTTTATGAATGTTTCTTGGTTTGCATATTTCTCATCTGCTTTTAGGCCCCCATCAAGATAAATCAGGGTTTCCGTTTGATCACTCACAACTTTTGATAATGAAGTACTCAGTGCTTTTTTTATTGCCGGCACAATACCAAAGGAATCAATCATCGACGCAGAAACATACGAAACAGAAAAATCACAATTGCCTTTTTGCTTTTCAGAATGCAAAAATGCAAACCATTTTTCGCGTTGTATTTTAGTTAGTTTTTTTGAGTCACGAACAGATACTCCGGTATGCTCTACTCCGCGTGCGATGAGTAATTCATAGTTTTTTGTTTGGCACACAAACGCACACACGGCCACAGGCCCCGCAATCGGTCCTCGCCCGACCTCATCAATGCCGACGATATACTTTTCTTTCATGGATATATAGTACCATACGCAACATTTCAGCAATCTTTTGCTACAATAAGAACATGAAGCATCACCATAAACACATAGCGCTCTCAGCAATATCTGGCACAATTCTTGGACTGTGGCTCGCTCTTCTAATGACACACACTGATACGCATGTATCAGCCAATAATTATCCTGCCCCTGCCCCTGCCCCCATAGAACAATACCGACCTATTACCCTAACATTTGTTGGGGATATTATGATGGACCGTGGAGTGGAAAGATCTATTGATAAAAATTTTATGAACGATTTTGTAAAATTTTTTGAGCCGACAAACACCTTTCTCTCAGCATCAGATATTACCTTTGGCAATCTCGAGGGTCCAGTCACAGATAAAGGTAAAGATTCGGGGAGTCGTTTTTCTTTTCAAATGAATCCGATAATTCTCCCAGGACTTAAAAATGCTGGATTTGATATTGTCTCATTTGCGAATAATCATGTTGGTGATCGCGGGCTTGTTGGATTTTCTGATACCATTTCACGTCTTAATGAAAACGGGATTCTGTTTACTGGTGCCGGCAAAAATAAAGCCGAGGCAGAAAATCCAAAAATAATTACCGTACGTGGTGTAAAAATTGGATTCTTAGGATTCACCGATGTTGGCCCGACATGGCTACAAGCAAATGATACAACCGCGGGCACGCTTATTCTCGCAAATCCTCGACTTGAAACGATTATAAAAAATGCAAAGAAACAAACAGACGTCCTCGTCGTTTCTATTCACTGGGGAGAAGAATACAAGCCAGCAAACACAAGACAGAAAACATTTGCTCATAATATTATTGATTGGGGTGCTGATACCATCATTGGACACCACCCTCATGTCATCGAAGAAACAGAATGGTATAAGGGTAAATTTATTGCATATTCACTCGGTAATTTTATATTTGACCAATATTTTTCAAAAGAAACAATGCGTGGACTTTCTGTTGTGATGACGATAGATAAAAATAATAAAATCACAGTAGAACAACATGTTGTTGAAATGAATAAAAAATACCAACCGAGCGTTATTCGAAAACCACTAAAAACCGACTACATCACTCGAGGAAAAGTCGCAGCACAAACATGCCCTCAGCCTAAAAACGCCACCGCAGATCTTGCACTCATTCCTGTCGGCCCGGACCGAGATATTGGAACGTATGTTCCTAAAAATTTGATTCCTCTCAATAATCACATTGACGTACGAGGTACAGCAACGTGCCTCACCGAAGATACAGCAAATGCTCTCATTTCGATGTTCGAAGCAATGGAAGCATTAAAAATGAAACCGATACTGACATCAGGATTCCGTTCACGTGGCGTTCAAGAGAGTGTATACAAAAAAGAAGTCGAGGCTCAAAAGAAAAAACCTACGCCCTATCCAAGCGTTGCTCGTCCAGGTCATTCTGAGCACCAACTCGGCACGACATTTGATATGAAGTCAGGCACAACAGACGAAACCTCCTATGAAAAATTTGTTAGTTCAAAAGAATACGCATGGATGAAGGAACATGCACATGCATACGGCTTCATTCAGAGTTACCCAAAAGGTGCAGAGAAAATAACAGGATACATTCCTGAGCCATGGCACTGGAGGTACGTTGGTATTGAGCAAGCCCAAAAAATCCACGACCAACAAATTACCATCTATGAGTTTTTGAAGAATCTAGAACGAGCACTAAAGGAAAAAGTTGGTGCAACGCTATAAGTAACAGTGGGTAAAAAAACCGTTATGAATATATTCATAACGGTTTTCGTATACTTTATTTTATTAGCACTGTTTGGCTACTCGCTCTTTTATCTGAAAAATCAATCCTTGTCTTGATTATATACCACATTTCACTAATTTGTCACTCAAACCATTCAACTGGTATAATTCGACAACTATGGATTCCAAATTCATTCACCTACATACCCACTCTCATTATTCCCTTCTTGATGGACTTTCAAAGATTCAGGATATCGTTCGCATCGCAAAAAGCCACGGCATGCCTGCTGTCGCAGTTACTGACCACGGCAACATGTATGGTGCTATTGAATTCTACAAAGAATGCACGAAGGCAGGCATAAAGCCGATTATCGGCGTTGAAGCGTACATTGCCGAACGTGGACGTGCCGACAAAGAACCTGGTGTAGACAACAAACGCTATCACCTAACCCTCCTCGCTAAAAATAAACAAGGGTACAAAAATCTCATGCGTCTAGTCACCCTCGCAAACCTCGAAGGGTACTATTACAAACCTCGCATGGACAAGGAAATCCTCCGACAATACAGCGAAGGAATCATTTGCCTTTCGGGGTGTATGGGTAGCCAGCTCTCACAAGCGGTTCTCTCTGGTAACACTGAACGACAAGAAATGCTCATCAAAGAACATCAGGAAATATTTGGCGTAGAAAATTATTTTATTGAAGTACACTCACACCCAAAAATCGAAGGCGACAAAAAGCTTCGTGATGGACTTATCGCTCTCGGCAAGAAATTCAACATCCCCACCGTCGCAGCCCAAGACTCTCATTACCCCTGTCATGACGACCACGAAGCACACAATACCCTACTACAGGTCAACACAGGAGCAGACAGCACTACTGGTAAATTTGAATTCTCTGATGATGATTTTTCTCTAATCGACGAGAAGACAGCCCGCGTGTATTTTTCTGACACAGAAGAGTCAGTTGCAAACACTCGTATGGTCGCGGACATGTGCGAAGAATACGATCTCGAGCTCGGCAAAGCATACTTCCCTGACTACCCTATCGAAGAAGGTAAAACCGCAGATAGCATGCTCCGAGAACGTGCATTTGCCGGTTTTGAATTTCGGGAACTTCCTCAAAACGATATATACCTCAAGCGTATTGAATACGAGCTTGATATTATTAAACAAAAGGGATATCCTGCGTATTTCCTCGTAGTGAGTGACCTTCTTCGTTTTGCTCGTGAAAATGGCATCCTCACAAACATTCGAGGATCCGTTGCGGGATCACTCACAACCTATCTCATTGGTATTACAAATGTTGACCCGATCGAATACAAACTTCCCTTTGAGCGATTCCTAAATCCGGAACGTCCATCACTTCCTGATATTGATATGGACTACGCCGATAACCGTAGAGATGAAATGCTTGCATACGCAAAAGAAAAGTATGGAGAAGATAAAGTCGCCCAGATTGGAACATTCGGTACAATGATGGCCAAAGGTTCTGTTCGTGACGTCGCACGTGCTCTTGGATATCCATATAATGTCGGTGATCGTATTTCAAGCATGATCCCACTTGGATCCCAGGGTATGCCAATGACAATTGACCACGCGATGGAGATTATCCCAGAACTCGCCGAAGCATACAAAAAAGAACCTGATACAAAAAAAATTATTGACCTCGCAAAAAAAATGGAAGGGTGTGTACGACACATCTCTGTTCATGCAGCTGGTGTGGTTATCGCCCCACGACCACTCTATGAATTCTCTCCAATCCAATTTGACCCTAAGGGTGGAAACATCATCACGCAATACGATATGTATAGTATTGAAGATGCGGGGCTACCAAAATTCGACTTCTTAGGAATTAGAAATCTTGCCATTCTTGCTGATGCAGTTAAACTCGTGAAGAAGATTCATAATATTGATATTGATATTGATCGTATTAATCTCAAAGATAAGAAAACATTTGAAATGTTAGCTCGAGGAGAAACCATGGGACTTTTCCAATTAAATGGATCAGGCATGACTCGATACCTCAAAGAGCTCAAGCCATCTACGATTCATGATATTAACGCAATGGTGGCCCTCTACCGTCCTGGACCGATGGAATCTATCCCTGAATACATTAAACGTAAACACAACCCAACCCTCGTTAAATACCTCGATGTACGTCTCAAAGACATTCTCGATCAATCGTTTGGTGTTATTACCTACCAAGATGACGTTATGATGATTGCGATTAAGCTCGCTGGATATTCATGGCTCGAAGCTGACAAATTGCGTAAGGCTATGGGTAAGAAAATTCCAGCAGAAATGGAAGCCCAAAAAACAAAACTACTCGAAGGATTTGTAAAAAACGGTATGACCGAAAAGATGGCAAAAGAATTCTGGGCCCTCATTGAACCATTCGCCGCGTATGGATTCAACAAAGCCCATGCAGCGAGTTATGGCCGTGTAGCATACCAAACCGCCTATATGAAGGCGAACTTCCCTGTCGAATACATGACTGCCATCCTCACTGCTGAATCAGGCGACGTTGAAAAGATTGCTGAAATTGTTCACGAGTGTGAAAAAATGAATATTAAAGTTTTACCTCCAAATATCAATGAAAGTTTTGGTGGATTTACAGTTATCGGTAATTCAATGAAAGAAACGGGCAGAGCAATTCGATTTGGTATTTATACTATTAAAAACCTTGGTGGAGATATCGCAGACTCGATTATTGAAGAACGAAAAACAAATGGTGGATTCAAAACACTAGCTGATTTCTTTGAGCGTATTAATCATAAAAATCTTAACAAAAAATCAGTAGAAGCACTTGCAAAATCAGGTGCGATGGATGACCTTGGTGACCGTGCTCAAATCGTCGGGAATATGGAAATGCTTCTCGCTTTCAATAAAGAATCTCGTGGGTCTCAAACTCAGTCATCTCTTTTTGGTGAAATAGGTGGTATTACCGCCACACTCAATCTCACTACAGTCCCTAACGCAAGCCAGGCTGAACTTCTCGCATGGGAAAAGGATTTATTAGGGTTATATATCTCGGGACACCCTCTTGATGCATACAAAGAAAAAATTGAAAAAGTAGGCACCACAATTAAGAAAATTAAAACAGAAATAAGAATTGGTATGCCGGTGACTGTTGCCGTGATTATTGACGCTATTCGCCCCGTCACAACAAAAAAGGGCGACCGTATGGCATTCCTTAAGCTCTCTGACCATACTGGCTCAATTGAAGCCGTGCTCTTTAGTAAATTATTTGAGACCACAAAAGATATTGTCGAGGCAGATAAAATTATAGCGCTCACCGCAAAAGTAACTGAGCGAAACGGAGAACGCAGTATTGTAATCGAAAATCTAAAACAGATATAACAAAACCCCGCTGACCTAGGTCAGCGGGGTTTTGTTATAAGAATTACGCAAAAACGACTGGATCATCTCCGATAGTATCCATGATCTTCAACACCTCTTGTGGGTATTTTGGAATCACTGAATTGTACTTTCGAAGAATTTGCTCTGTTGTTTTGCCTTCGTAATATCGAGCAGTGTTGGGGTTGTTACCACCAAGACTTTCTGCAACTACTCGAATTGAATCATCGATAGATTTGAAGCTCATTTTACATGAACCGTATCCAAAGACACTGTTCGCAGCCTTTTTACAAGCTTGTTTACCACCAGTACTTTCGCGCATTGCGATAGCAGGGAGTAAGCGATAGTCGAGGCCATTCTTTTCAGCTTCTTCGACGAATTTGTCTCCGAAACCTGCGAGAGGGGCGCCTTTTGACTCAAAGTAGGCGTCAATCTTTTCTGCTTGTTCTTTACGAATCTTGTCTGCCTGTGTTGTTATCAAAGGAGATTCGATTACGCTATTTTGTGAAAGTGAGGCAATCTGACTAGGCAATGATGTAACTCCAGCGAATGGTGTTACGATCACGAGCATTGGTACTGCCATAACAGACTGCATAAACTTTTTGAATTTTTTGTTATACATAATCAGCGGTTGTGCTCCGCCAAACAACATGTCTGGATTCTCATTTAGGCATCCGATAGAGCGGATAAACTAAAAAGCCCTTGTAGATTATCAATACTGATAACATACTTGGACCTACGTATATAGTAGCACAAAGCGATATAAAAGTCAATAGTTATACCATGATTTTAGGTATCGTCAAACATAAAAAACCCTTATTTAATAAGGGTTTTTTATGTTTTATAGCTTGACAATAAAGTCGATATTATTGTCCTATTTGCCTATTTTTAAAGGAGATTTTCGTTTTTTGACAAAATTAAAAATTTCCTTTTTAATTCCCTTATAAAATAAGGATTTTATGATTTATCCCCTAGAGAGTTCTCTTCTCTTTGGTTATTTATTTGCTCCGTGGCAGTTCTTGTATTTCTTGCCAGACCCACACGAACACGGGTCATTGCGTCCAATCTTTTCAGCTTCATTTGTCTTTTGAGGTAGTGAATTTGACTCTTCTCCCCCATTCAAGATGAGAGACGGACGCTCTTCGGTAACCTGTGCCTGCGTACCCTCCTCAAGATTCATTGTTGTAATAAGAGATGATACTTGTTCCTTGAAATGAGCTTCCATTTCTTTAAAGAGACGCAAGCCCTCTTTCTTGTACTCAATAAGGGGTTCCCTCTGCCCGTATGCTCGTAGATTGACTGAACTTCTCGTATATTCCATTGTCTCGAGATGTTCTACCCATAGCGTATCGGTGACATAGAGAGCAATTCGGCGTACCGTCTCAAAGAAAGCAGTGTCTCCAAATTGAGCTCTTTTAGCAGGTATAACCTCCGTAAGTTCCGGATAGGAAATGCTCAAGTCGTCTAAGAATTGCTCCAAGGCATCATAATCCCCCGCAAGCATAGTTTTACGTCTACCGTACACAACATTTCGTTGGTGATTCATCACATTGTCATATTCAAGAGTGTGCTTACGTGAATCAAAGTGGAAACCTTCAATTTTTGCCTGAGCATTTTCGAGGGCATTTGAGATAAAACGATTTTCAATCGGCTGATCTTCGGGTATTCCAAAACGACCCATCATGTTCTTCATCCGGTCAGAACCGAAAATACGCATGAGGTCATCCTCGAGAGAAACATAGAACTGTGTTGTACCTGGATCACCCTGACGTCCAGCACGACCTCGAAGCTGGTTGTCGATACGACGAGCTTCGTGACGCTCTGTACCAAGCACAAATAATCCACCAAGAGCTTTTACTTCTTCATAATGTTCCTCATTAAAAGGTACACCGCCCAATTTAATATCCACCCCACGACCAGCCATGTTTGTCGCAACAGTCACTGCGCCCTTTCGTCCTGCATTGGCGATAATCTCACCTTCTCGTTCATGATTTTTCGCATTAAGAACAGTGTGAGGAACACCCGCTTGCGTTAGGTATGCGGAAAGAAGTTCATTCTTTTCGATAGATACGGTACCGATAAGTACTGGTTGTCCACTCGTGTGAATATTTTTAACTTGTTCTGTAATAGCGAGCCATTTTCCTTTTTCGCTTTGATAAATGAGATCGTTTAAATCAAGGCGATTGATAGGGCGATGTGTTGGAATAACAACAACATCCAAACCGTACACCTTGTGGAATTCTTCTTTTGATGTATCAGCGGTACCCGTCATACCAGAAAGTTTCTCATAAAAACGGAAGTAATTCTGGAATGTAATCGACGCCACAGCGCGAGTCTCCTTCTCGATTTTTACTCCCTCTTTTGCTTCTATGGCCTGATGTAGACCCTCACTCCATCGACGTCCAGGCTGAAGTCGTCCTGTAAAAGAATCGACAATGATGACCTCACCATCTTTCACTACGTAATCCTTATTGTTTTCATAAAGAGCTCGTGCACGGACAGCCGTCTCGAGATGATGAACATATTTAATTCCTTTTTCAGTATAAATATTCGAGATACCAAGTAACTCTTCTGCTTTTGTAATACCACCATCAGTCAGAGAAATAGCTCGAAGCTTCTCATCAACAGTATAATCATCACCTTTTTGTAACTGTTTTGAGATATCAGCAAACGTATAATATAAATCTTCAGAATCTTCTGCCTGAGAGGAAATAATTAATGGTGTACGTGATTCATCTATTAAAATAGAGTCAACTTCGTCCACAATGGCATAGTTGTGACCACGCTGAACGAGATCATTTATATTGTTAGCCAAATTATCGCGCAAGAAATCAAAACCAAATTCATTATTTGTTCCATACGTAATGTCACATGCATACGCCTCTCGACGAGTACACGGACGAAGGAATTCGTACTGTACTTTAAACGAGCCAAGGTCTGTCTCCTCACTTACGTGAGACTGATGAGAGGGATCGTACACATATGAAGTATTCTGTGAATTAACTACACCAATAGATAAACCAAGAGCAGAAAAGAGTGGTCCCATCCACACCGCATCACGACGAGAAAGATAATCATTAACCGTCACGACATGAACTCCTTTTTCTGTAAGTGCATTGAGATATGCAGGGAGAGTTGCCATGAGTGTCTTACCTTCTCCAGTTCGCATTTCGGCAATATTGTTTGAATGAAGAGCCATACCACCAATAAGCTGAACATCATAGTGCCTAATTCCAAGAACACGAGATGATGCTTCCCGTACCAGAGCAAATGCTTCGGGTAACACACTATCAAGAGATGCCCCATCCTTTATCTTTTGTTTCAACGTATTTGTTTGAACAATAAAATCACCAGAGGATATCTCTTTGAGTGATGATTCAAGGGCATTAATTTCCTTGATTATTTTTTCTGAATTTTTGACAAAGCGAGCACTTGTGTCGCTAAATATCGTATCAAATATACCCATAGTTTTAGCATTCTAACACAAAAAGAAAATCCCCGATAGAGAGAGGATTTCCTTTGTGCTTAAACTCAAAGAATTATTACGCGCGCTTCTTTGTTGTCTTTTTTGCTGACTTCTTAGTAGCCTTTTTCTTTGTTGTCTTCTTAGCTGCCTTCTTTTTTGCTGCCATATATTTTAAAAAAAATTATTTTTAAAGGATGTGCGATTTCACGACCTTACAAAAAATTTTAAAAAAAATAATTTGTAAAAAAATTAATCACACTCACATATACATTATCGTATATCATATACATACACGCAACATGTTTTATAAAAAAAGTGTGGATAACTTACAAAATTTATTTTTTAAAAAAAATAAAAATAAAAATAAATTTTTACACACTGTATCAATTTTTTAAAAAATAAAAAAATTGAAATAAAATTTTATATCATCAAAAAAATAGTTTATGCTGGCAATGAAAAACACCCCGCTTTGGACAAGGTGTTTTTCATATATGTGGTTTGTGTCTATAAGCCGAATTCTGTACTTCGACAAAGTCGAAGTGATAGATATTTATCTAGGATGAAAATTACTCTTCACCTCAAGCGATTCAGACTTCGAGTAAACTCGAAGAATACGATCTTGCACACACGTAAGGATTTAGCCGTT
>Ga0172380_10004390_pt1 | contig 18181 bp, 14 predicted proteins | sample Leawe162metaG_FD_119747 | JGI IMG/M metagenome (GOLD analysis project Ga0172380, IMG submission 119747) | Leachate microbial communities from a municipal landfill in Southern Ontario, Canada - Leachate well 162 metaG | ecosystem: Engineered > Solid waste > Landfill > Unclassified | place... | reverse complement strand
ATAATCGAATGACTGAGGAAGTTTGCCGCTTGTTACCTTCTTATCATTTTTAACTTTGCTCTCAAGTGAACGTTTTTTTGCCTCACGGTCTGCTTCAATTAGTTTTGCAATAATATTTTTGATTAGAATTTCTGCACGTCGTTTCAAAGATATTTCTTGAGCAATCATTTTCTGATCTTTTTTCAGAACGCTGATTATTCCCTTCTTTTCTTTCTCTTTCTTCGCAAGTTCGTCTTGCTCTTTCATTTTTTGATTAGCAAGAATTTCTTTTGATTTTCTTTCCGTTTCCAGATTGCTCTGCAAATTGGCAAGCTGATTTTTATTTGCAATAAGTTTATTAAGTGTGACTTTATTTTGTCGAGAAATATATTTTAGATATTGGTAACGTACTATTGCTTGGTTGAATGATTCTGCATCAATAAGAAAGTGCCACATTGATAAACCCGAGTGCTTGTAAAACCAAACTATATAACGTGAGTATTGTGCTTTAAGATTTTTGATTCTCTCTTCAATTGTTTGAATATTTTGTTCGAGTCCACCTATTGCCGTCTCCTTTTGTTTCTCTTCAACAAGTAAATTGTTGATCAGTTTATTCAACAGTAAATTTTGTTTGTTAATTGTTTCGAGTGATTGAAGCGATTCTCTTTCCTTGCGCGATTTTGATTTTAACTCGCGCTCCAAATTCGAAATATCATCCTTGATTGATTGCAACTGCTGATTCTTCTGTTTTATGCTGTCCTTAATCTGGCAGAATAATCCGGAAGAAATTAAAAAGAGGAATAAGATCAGATATTTATAAATCGGTGACTTTTGCATCATCCGGAATATCTAATTTTAATTTATCGGTTAATTTATTCAGCTCAACATTTCTGTATTCAATTTTCAATTTCTGATCATTCGCTTTATCATTTACCGAGATATTGAAAGGAAGATACACATCGTCTACCTTTCTGAAACCTTCATAATCAGCTTGATAAGAAATTTTTCCCTTTAGATCAGAAATCACAAAACGGGTGATGCGCATTGTTTCAATATCAATTGTTATCTTATTCAGAATATTGCTGGCTGAATCGGGATAGACTAACTCGTAAGTACCGTCTTCTTTTTGCGTTACTTGAGGCTCTAAGCGCAATTTGCTAGTTAAGTTTACCGAACCTGTAACTGCATCTATCAACTCATCATAGGGAATATTTATTTTCATTAAGTCTTTGATTATTCCCGGGCGGATTTTCCCTTTGTAATATTTGTTGTTAATTACATCGTAAAACTGAAAATCTTTTTGCGAAATAAGTGAATAAGCCAAATCAATCCCAAACGGTCCAAAGAAAGAAACCTTGAGAGAATCCGGCTTCTTAATTTCAACTTGGAAACTGCTTCTAGTGTTAAGTTCTTTTGTAATTATGAATATAGTTCCGGTTCCAACAAACGATTTAATCTTTCTTCTGTTGGCCTCCAAACGTTTAACAATCCTTTCAGCAGAGATTGACTGTTCTTCTTCCAATGGTTTGGTGGCAGTACACCCGGTTAAATAAGCAATAGTCATTACTGATAGTATGAGTAATACTTTTCTCACAATTCGCCTTTATCAATTTTTATCTTTATTTCAGTTTTAGTGTTATCAATCTCAAAAGCCTTTTTCCAATTACTCAAAGCTTTTTTCTTTTCGCCAAGCTTAAAAAGAACATCGCCAAGATGATCAATTAGCGTTGCATTTTCCTTTTCAAGTTTAAGAGCCGCTTCAATTTTCTCTTTCGCCTTCTTGTAATCACCTAATTTATAATATATCCATCCAATTGTATCAAGGTAGGAAGAATTTGCCGGCTCTTTCTCTATCGCTTGCTTCGCCATTTTCAATGCTTCGTCCAAATTTATACCTCTATCAGCCCAAGAATAGGCTAAGTTATTCAGTATTAGAATATTTGTTGAATCAACCTTTAGAGCCTTCATATAAAGAGAATCAGAGACAGCATAGTTTTTATTTGTCTCGTGAATCAAAGCAGTTACGCTCAAAACTTGCAAATTGTTTGGATCATACTGCAAAGCTTTATTCAATACGGTTAACGCTTCCTCATCTTTTTTTAGCTGATTTAGCGTATAACCAAGTGCGCCTAGTGCTGTTACATCTCTTGGATTTACATTCAGCGCTCTTTGCAAAATTTCTCTAGCTTTCTCATGATCGTTGTTTTGAGAGAGAGACAATCCATAAATCAAATTGATAGCAAAATCGTTTGGAAATTTTTGTACTGCTTCATCCATAAAACGAATTGCGTCTTTGTAGTTTCTAGAATCAAAGAGCAAGCCGCCCAAGCGCGTCCAAACATCAGAATTCCATTCTGCTATTTTAACAGCTTGTTCAAAATATTTAATTGCTGTAGAATCTTCGTGTTGACGAATTGCAATTTCGCCGAGATAAGCTTTTACTTGCCAATCGATAGAATCTTTATTGATCTGCTCAAAAATCTTTTTTGCGAGTACCAAATTGGATGAGTCTTTTTCTGCTGAAGCTAAGAAAGACAATCCAACACGAATTTTATTTTCAAATGGAATCGATTTGTTATTCACCAGCTTCATATATTCTGTTAATGCATCATTCATCTTTCCTTTTTGTACTAGAGCAATGCCCTTAAACTCAACAAGATTGAGATCATCCGGAAAACTTACCAGCGCTTGATCTAAAAGGCTTAATGCTTTATCAAAATTTTTCGTTTTAATGTAAGCATCGATTAATACTTTTTGCAGATTCAGTTCCGATGGATTAAGCTGAAGCAGTTCTTCAACTGTTGAAATGGTAGCTTCAATATTTCCTTGTCTTTCATTTATATCAGCAATCTTGATAAGCACAGTCCATTCCGGACCAACAATGTCAATCACCTTTCTGTATAAAGCCAAGGCTTCCGAAGGGCGCTTAGCTTCTGAAAGCTGCGCTAAACTGTAATATGCAGTTACGTTTGCTGAATCCAGAGCGAGTACAGCTCTATAAACTACTTCTGATGAATCGTCAAAGTGAGACGCGTCATAAATTGAGCCGAGCATTAACAAGTAATCAGTATTTCTGTGGTCGCCAAGTACAGCCAATTTTGCATATGTGAGAGCAGATGAAAGCTTATTTATCCTTACATAATTTTTAGCTAATGTGTACGATATTCCCGGTTGAGGATCTATCGAATAAGCTTCTGTATAGCGAGTTATAGCTTCGTTAATTAATCCCTTCGTTTCAGCAATAGAACCATCAATAAACAAAGCTTGTGCGGTTCGCTTTAAATCTTGCTTGGATAAATTTTGGAAATTATTGCTCACTAATTGCTTTTCCGTTGAACAGCCGAATAGCAATAGGAGGATCGATAGTATTAATGCCGTGTACTTCATTATTCTCTTTTATTTGAGGCAAAAAATAGGTCTAAACGCTTTTAATCACAAGGGTAAGAATTGATGCGTCCAAATCAATTATATATCTTTGCATAAAATTATTGGCATAATGCAGCATTTCGATTTAGCTATAGCATACACTTGGAAGTATGATGAAGAATTTGTTGATCTGATTGAGTACATATTCCAATCAGCCGGTTTTACAACATTCTTAATTAAGACTACTAATTACGAAGAAGTTATTTATCTGCTCGAAAACCGTAAACTTTCGTTTTCGGCTTATCTCGATCGCGCATCTGACGAAGAACCAGCGTTTATGCCAATTGCCCAAATTCTACAGCGCAGAAAAAGCTATATCATTAATCCATACCAAAAAGTAAACGAATCAATTGATAAAGCAATGATGCACAAACGGCTGCAGCAAAAAAGATTTCGTTTACCAAAAACTTTCATTCTTCCAGCTTTCGATCATGATTTTCGCCCGCATATAAAACCAAGCGATTTGGATTTTTTAAAACGCCCATTCATAATTAAGCCCTCTTATTTCAGCGGCGGCGGACAAGGTGTTGTAAAAAATGCCGAGACGCTTGATGAGATTAGACGAGAGAGAATAAAAAGTCCAACTGAAAAATATTTAGTACAAGAAATAATCCATCCGAAGAAAATTCATGGCAGAAGAGCTTGGTTTAGAGTTCTATGGGCTTTTGATCAAGCGATACCAACTTGGTGGGATGATCAATCGCACATTTATTTCCCGGTAACAAAGAAAGATCTCGAGAAATATAATCTTACCGCTCTCAAGAAAATTACAACACGCGTAGCCAAGCTAACCGGATTGGATTACTTCTCATCAGAAATTGCGATAACACAAGACCATAAATTTTATTTGATTGATTATGTTAATGATCAGTGCGATATGCGATTAAAATCTAATCATCCGGATGGAGTACCGGATTTACTGGTGAAACAGTTTATTCAAAGAATGCTGGCTAAAGTTTCTTCTCTTTAGTTGCGTGCTATGCGGCTTTGCGAGAAATTCTATTCTAAAAGTTCATATCCTCTTCAATCGTTTCCAAGATATTCAAGTAACTGACATAGCGTTCAGTATTGATCAATTCTTCCTCAACCGCTTTTATTACAGCACATCCCGGTTCATGCTGGTGCGTACATGTGTTGAACTTACACTCGTTAATGTACTCTTCAAAATCCTTAAAGAAATGCCCTAGATCTTCTTCGCGGATTCCATACGGATCAATTTCTCGAATGCCCGGAGTATCAATCACTTTTGTTTTTTCATCGATATTCATCATAACGCTGGTAACTGTTGTGTGCTTACCCTTGGATGAAAAATCACTCACAATTCCCGTCTTAAGTTTTAAATGCGGATAAATCCAATTGAGCAATGAAGACTTGCCAACGCCCGAATGTCCCCACACTAGATTAACCTTCCCATCCAAAATTTTATGAAGCTGTTCAGCGCCAATATTTTCTTTTACACTCGATTCAACAACCTCGTATCCAATCGATCTATACAAAGCAGAATATTCTTTGTAAGTTCCCTCCTCATCCAAATCAATCTTATTAATGATTATATAACATTTGATGTGAGAGCTTTCGCCGGCAACCAAAAATCTATCAATGGCGCGATTATTAAACTTTGGACTAATACAGCTGCTAACTACAACTAAGCTGTCAATGTTAGCAGCTATTTTCTGCTCTAATCTTTCGCCGCGAGTGCCGGCGCCTTTAATTCTAGGCGCTTTACGAGAAATGTGGTTATTGCGGGGCAGAATCTCTTCAATAACTCCCGTTCCATCTTGGTTCATTTCGAAACGTACGTTATCGCCAACGGTTGCAATATCAACAGAGTAAAGTTTATCTCGCTTTAGGTTAAATTCTTTTTGAAATTTTCCGCGAAGTGAGCAGCGTACATCTTCCCCCTTCTCATTGAAGAGATAATAATCTTTACTTTCTATTTTGAATATGATTCCTTGAATAGGAACTCCTTTATAAAGTAAGAGCATCTTAAAAATAAGATGCTCTTACCGAGTAGTCAATTAGAGAGTAAAATTAAAAATTGAATTTGAGAGAGGTTGTAAAATTGCAGACAGATATTTTTTGGAAAGTTCTGCTTATACCGCTTCCGTAATTATCTCCAAAATCTTCCCACCAGCCGTATGCATAACCGATATTAAGCTGGGTTCCTTTTGTAAGATTGTAACCCAATCCGGCGGTAATAAATTTTTTATCATATTCACTTGGATCATCCTTGAATGCCGAAGGCATCATCATAAATCCAGCTCGTAATGCTAACCCGAGATTTGGAATTAAATATTCGCCGCCGGCATTTATGTTAATCGTACTTCTCATCAAATCTTTGATATCTCTGTTTTTTTCGTCGCGTGTAAAGCCATCAAAACCGGAAGAGAATTCCATTGAAGAATAATCGACCAATTTTATTTCGCCGGAAAGTGTGAAGTTTCTTTCAGCATAGGATGCACCGGCGGAATATTCTGCTGGAGCAGTTACATCATATTCAATCTTTGAATCATCGTACTGCGCATTCCAAGTTGTTCCAGTGCCAAATTTACTTCTTCCCGAAACACTATAGGTTTCTTTGATAGTATATGTTCTAGGCACTCTAACAGTAAAACCAACATTAACTTGTTCATTTATTTTTGCAATCAAGCCAAGCTTAAAATCCCAGCCAGCAATATCCCACTTAACAACATCTGTTGTGGTGAAAGACTGAAAGTCTGCTGATTTTGGTTCAAGCGGATCCAGTAAAAGAGTTGACTTATAGTAGTTCTGAGTATCTTCTTCGGTATAAATTCTTGTCTTATTAAAAGAACCACTAAGTAGATTAAGAGTAGCTCCGACAAAAATATCCTTCTCTATTTCAACTGCGCCGGATAGATACCAATTATTTATACCGCCATCGCTTGTAATCTTTGCGGATTGTGTAAGGTTACCATTGATTTCTGTAACATCATTCAGATATTTGTTGTTCGCATCATAAATGGGATAGCTAAGGGCAAGATCGTATGCTAAATCATCATTACCTGAAACCAAATCTTGAATCATCGAATTATTGCCGCTGTTGAATCCGGAAAAGCTTAAAATCTTGTTGAAGTTTTTGTTCTGATTATATCCTATTGCTAAAGCCATGCTGCCTTGAATAGTTGGCACTGGGAGAATTACACCAACTTCATTAAATGTAGTTGATGATTGACTTCCATTTACCTTGTTGCCAAAAAGAGTTGCATCGTTAGACAATGAATTGAAATCTAAGCTGGCATCAAACTGAGCCTTCTTTGCAAAAGCGATTGCTGCCGGATTGAACTGGGATGAAGAAACTCCGCTTAAACGTGAGATAAAAGCGTTGCCCATTCCAAGAGCTTTCGCATTTAAGGAAATTCCATTTTCAGATAGTCTTAATGCGTCGTTAAAATTCTGTGCAGAAGTGATTCCAGTAATTAACGACATTACGATAAATAATATTAATCCCTTTTTCATGTTCCCCGCTCCGCTGTTATTTTTAGGTAAGTTCATAATTATCTTCCTCTGCTGCCGCTATCTCTCGAACCGGATCCACTTGAGCTAGAACCACTGGAACTTGAACCGCTTGAACTGGATCCTCGAGAACCGCCGCCATTGCTGCTTGAACTAGAAGGCGAAGAATAACTTGGCGCCGGACTACTCTCTCGTCTTGGTGAGTAACTTCCTTGAGATGATCTTTCTCTTCCTTGCGACGACCTACCGGAATTACTTCTTTCGGGTCTATAAGATTCACTTCTTCCAGAACTACTTCGATCTCGGCTTCTTGCTTCAGAAGAAGGTCTACTTGAAGATTTTTCTTTACTTGGAGACTCTTTTGAAACTCTTGAACCAGATTGACTGCTAGATGAACCTCTGCTAACTCTCGACCGGCTTAAGTCAACATCATTTGAACCGCCCGTTCTATCTCTATAAGAAGAAGACGGACGAGAATTTCTATCATAATCGCGAGTTCTTGTCCCAGCACCACTTCGTTCAGAATCATTATCTCTTAGCCTTGATGCGACTCCACTTCTATATTTAGATGGATAATAACCATGGTTATTCCAGTATCCGCCATTATAAGGGTAATCATAAATGTGCGGGCCATAATATCCCCAAGGATAATAATATCCGCCACTTAGATATCCGTAGTAATAGCGATTATAGTAATTATATGGCCAGTAGCCATAATTGCCGTACATATCAAAGTACCAAGGACCGCTACCATATCCAAAAGCCCATGAAGATGGAACATAGCCGAACAAAAATCTTCTATATCCATAAGAACGATCATAACCATAATCGTACTCATCGTTATAATAACCGTCATCTTGGTTTGTTGCTAAAGAATCATCTTCGGGGTATTCAACTTCATCTTCGTCATCATAAGAATACTCCGGATAGTTACGGTCGTACACAGCAATTTGTGTGTAACAACCTCCAAGCCATAACAACGGGATGATCAACAATATTTTTACTAATGATTTCATGACTACCCCTTATTTAGTTTTAGTATCTTGTTCAAAAATTATACCTAAAATACTTACAAAAGAAGAGCAAAAATTGGTGCAGAAATTAGATGTGTCCTATTGATTGGACTAAAGTGCATATTAAAAGAGACAGAATTAAAAAACTCCTTTAATAAATTCTACAAAAAGACCACGGTCGGCAATATTCTGATCGATCTTTTTGTTTTTTAGCATATCTCTCAAGTTCAAGCCTATTGTTAAACCATCACCTATAGCGCAGCGAACTCCTAAATTCATATATCCATTGCCTTTGCCGATTGCTGTAAGTGTATTATCGTTAAAAGCAATATCATACTCGCCTAGTATTGAGAATATCTCTCCAATCGTTTTTTCAAATCCGAAAGCCAAGTTCAAATCTTTATCGTTATCATCTCTTTCAAGAGAATAATTAATTGAACCATGTATAGAGAAGTAACCGAGTAGATCAAAGTTTTTAGCTACAGCTGCAAAAAATCCCGGCGACTTAATTTCGTATCTATTTAATTCTTTGTCGAAATAACCTTTACCTTGAGATTCAAATCCGGCAGTGATGGCTGGGAGTGCAATATTCTCTTCAATTATGCGAACGCGGAAATTAATTCCGGGAAGTTTATACCAATCAATCTTTCCAGTACCGATAACATTGCCGCCGCCAAACGAAAGACCGAAACTAACACCATCGAACACACCTAATTCAACTTTTGTCATAAATACGCCGTAAGGCATAGCTTCCATAGATAATGCGGCAAAGCCTTTATTTACAACACCGGTTGTGGGCATATCAATTAAATAACGATACTCATACTTAGCGCTTGAACCGCTTGTACCTTGGCTGTACAAGCTAACAGAAAAGAAATTAACAACTATGAGCAGCAGTATTATCTTCTTCATGATTCTTCCGCGGAAATATTTGTATTAATTTAGAAATAAATAATTAGTTAAACCGCAGATTTTATTTTCTCTTGTACGTTGGACCAGTTTTGCTGTCTTGAATTATCAAGCCAAGATCATTCAGCTTATTTCTAATTTCATCAGCTAATTTATAGTTTTTATTCTTCTTGGCTTCTTCCCTTTCAGCCATCATTTGATTTATATATTCAACATCTAAATCCGACTCACCGGCTTTCTCGAGATCGGAAAAATGGATTACTCCAAGAACACCTTCGGCAGTCTTTGTTAAGAAACTCTTCAGTTCTATAAGAAATGATTTAGAGACACTTGGATTCTCATCAATGGCTCTATTAGCAGCTCGCACAAAATCGAATATAACTGCTACAGCTTGAGGAGTATTGAAATCATCATCCATTACTGCTTCGAATTCATCATAATATTTTTTAAAGTCGAATTGAATTGTACTTTCGCCATCTACAGCTTTCGAAATTTCATCGTTGATTCGTACAGCAAGATTAATAATTTTATCAACTCCCTTCTGTGCTGAAGTTAAAAGTTCATCACTAAAATTGAGTGGTCCGCCATAATGAGTTTGTGAGAAAAATAGCCTTACTGCTTCAGCAGAGTGGCGTTCCAGTACATCTCGGGCGGTGAAAAAATTGCCTAATGATTTCGACATTTTTTCATTTTGAATATTTAAAAAGCCAAAATGTATCCAGTATTTCACAAACTGATTTCCATGCACTCCTTCGCTCTGTGCAATCTCATTTTCGTGATGAGGAAAGATTAAATCATTACCGCCAGCATGTATGTCAATTGTGTCACCAAGAAGTTTTGTACTCATCGCAGAGCATTCTATGTGCCATCCGGGTCTACCTTTGCCCCAAGGACTGTCCCAACTAGGTTCACCCGGCTTGGCTTTTTTCCAAAGTGCAAAATCCAACGGACTATTTTTCTGCTCATTGACTTCAACTCTAGCACCAGCCTCCAATTCATCTATCTTTTTACCGCTCAGCTTACCGTAACCATCAAACTTCTTCACATTATAAAAAACATCTCCATCTACATTATAAGCAAGACCTTTTTGCTCCAACTCGCTAATCATTTGGATCATTTCTTCAACATGTCCAGTAGCCTTAGGATAAAAATCCGCACGTCTAACCTTAAGTTTTTCAATATCTTCGAAAAATGCATCCGTAAAAAACTTAGACACAGTTTCAGCAGTAGTCTGTTGATCTATCGACTTCTTAATAATCCGATCTTCAATATCTGTTAGATTCATAGCAAACTTCACTTTGAAGCCCTTGTACTCCAAATAGCGACGGACTATATCGGACATTATAAAAGTTCTCGAGTTGCCGATATGAAAATAGTCGTAAACAGTAGGGCCGCAAGTATACATAGTTACATTTGGCGGATTAAGAGGTCTAAATTCTTCTTTTTTGCGAGTCAAAGTGTTATAAACGAACATACGGATTCCTAAAAATTGAAACAAAAATAGCATTCAATGGTCTGTATTTCAACTAAACATCCTATTTAAATATTCGACAATAATTTGAGAATTATTTTATAAAGACTTTGACATCTTTAATAAACTTTTTATTTTACAACAAGAAAAAAGAATAAAGTTGTCCGATGTCTTTTTATCTCAAAATTTTTAGGTTTATTTGATGAACAAAACAAAAATCACTGGAGGATTCTTTATGAGACTTAGATTTACTTCTTTAGTCTTAGCTGTCGTTCTTCTCTCTACCACAGTGTTTGCACAAACTGTAGTAAAATTTAGTGTTAACCCAATGGGTGTTTCACCGAGAGATTCTGTGCTTTCAAAAACCGATATTTATACAAACTCAGCAACTGGTTTGAAAAATGTTGGTCTTGGTACAAAGATGTATTTTAAAGCTGCTACAACCGGAAGAAAATTTAGTACTGCAATTGCTTGGTCGCTTAGTAAAAAACCACAAGGTTCCACTGCCACAATTGGTGCTACTAAAGACAAAGTGAACGATTCTACACAAGTAGCCTCATTCGTTCCAGACAAAGTTGGTGCTTATACATTAACAGTAACTGATGGTCAGTTTACGACATCTGTAAACTTTAATGCTGCAAAATATTTGGGCTACAAAAACACTGTTGTAAACGGTGTTGATACAAAACTAAGTTGTAAAACTTGCCACTCAACAGTTGTAACTGCTTACGAAAAGACAAGACATGCTGTTGGCGGCGATGAAAAACTTGACGGTATCGGCGCACCAACTTATAAAGCTTCTTGCGTTGGCTGTCATGCAACTGGTTATGATGCAAGTGCAACAGCAAAGAATGATGGTTTTGACGATTTCCCATTCACATTCCCTACTGTATTAGCTGCCGGAAATGCTGCAAAAGCTTATAATGATTTTCCAGATGCTATGATGAGATCAAATATTCAATGCGAATCTTGTCACGGTCCAGCTAGTGGGCATATGGGTGCAGTAACAGATGAAAGAATTGACGCTACTTACGACCCAGCTCCTTGCGCAGTTTGCCATGATTCTGGTACTCATCATATTTTCCCAGAACAATTCAGTTCATCAATGCATGCTGTAGCAGTAGATGAGTCTGGCCCTGGCCGCGAATCCTGTGTTCGTTGCCATACTGGTGCTGGTTTCTCACAATACACAAGAAACATTCCAACAACAGATCCATATTTTGACGTTTCATATTCCGCTATTACATGTGCTGGCTGCCATAATCCTCACGATGCCACAAATGCTCATCAATTAAGAAAAGCTGATGCTAGCTTAATGACTGTTGGCGGAAAGTTTGTTACAGTTGATAAAACCAATATGGGTAATGGCGCTATTTGCTTAAATTGCCATCAATCAAGATCTGAGGCAAATGCAGCAATTGCAGCAGCAACAATTAACAATCGTTTTGGCCCACATCATGGTCCACAAGGCGATATGTTCATTGGCAACAATATGTTAGAATTAGGTGGCGTTAAACTTCTTACTACAAACCACAAAGGTTATACAGAAGATGGTTGCGTAACTTGCCATATGTTTGGCTCACCAACCGTAGCCGATGCTACTGGAAAAATAATACCTTTAGGCGGTCACTCATTTAGAGTTGTAACTCCTGACGGCAATGATAACATGGCCGCTTGTGCGCAATGCCATGGCGGTACTTTCCAATCATTCCATGATGCTAAATTCTTTGTTAACGGATTTGGTGACTGGGATGAAGATAAAACTGTTGAAGGATTACAGGACGAAGTTAAAGGTATGATTGCTGCAATTAAAGCTAAAATGCCACTTAAAGCTGGTCAAACAGCTCCTGTACCAGAAACATCTTGGACGACAGTACAAAGAGCAGCTTATTGGAATGCGATTACTGCTGAAGAAGATAAGAGCTTTGGTCTTCACAATCCTAAATACATTGTAACAGGTTTGCGTGGTGCAATGAAGTCATTAGGCATTGCTACTGATATTCAAAAAGAAGAAGGAATTCCAAGTACATATTCATTACAACAAAATTATCCTAACCCATTCAACCCAACTACTACAATTAAATTCTCTATTCCAAAAGCTGGAAACGTGAAATTGACTGTATATGATATTCTTGGTAAGGAAGTTTCAACATTAGTTAATAACTTCTTAAATGCTGGCGAATATAACTTCCAATTCAATGCAAGCAACTTAGCTTCCGGAATTTATCTCTACAGATTAGAATCTACTAACTTTGTTAAAACAAATAAGATGTTGTTAATGAAGTAATTTTTTATGAAATCTTTGATTTCGAGACCCCGTCAACTTGGCGGGGTTTTTTTATGCCCGATTCTGTTACTCCCTTTTGATATATTTGAGCAGTTAATTTTTTGGTGTTATGCGAATAGAAAAAGATTCTCTAGGTGAGCTTGAAATCCCGAGGGAAGCAGTATATGGTATTCACTCATTGCGAAGCATGAATAACTTTCCTCATTCCGGAGAGAAAATACATCCTTATTTGATAAAGGGCTTTTTGCAAGTAAAGCTTGCCGCGGCAGAAACAAATTACAAGTGCGGTTTACTCTTTAAAGAAAAATATTCTCCAATTGAAGAAGCAATAACCGAATTGTTAGCCGAAACAGAAGCTTGTATCAAAGGAAATCTATCAAGCATTTACGAAAAGATTGTTGTCGATCCATACCAAGGCGGTGCCGGCACTTCATTGAATATGAATATCAATGAGATTATTACAAATACCGCTCTTAAAAATATTGGCAAAGAGTTTGGAGATTACGCCCATATACATCCTCTCGATGATGTGAACATGAGCCAATCAACAAATGATACTTATCCGACTGCATTTCGCATTGCCAGCATTTACCTTCTTAGAGAACTTCAAGATTCGTTTGCTCAACTACAAAATTCTCTGCAAAAGAAAGAAGAAGAGTCTAGAACAGTTATCAAGATTGGAAGAACGCAATTTCAAGATGCAGTTCCTATTACACTAGGACAAGAATTTGGAGCTTACGCACAAGCTTTTGCACGCGATAGATGGCGTTTATACAATGCCGAAGAGCGTCTTCGCTCTGTTAATCTTGGTGGTACTGCTGTAGGGAATTCTATTGCAACCTCGCGAGAGTATGTACTAAACGTAAATGGTATTCTTAAAAAAATTACTAAGCTGCCCATTGCCAAAAGCGAAGATTTAATTGATGCCACACAGAACTTAGATGTATTTGTTGAAGTTCATGGTATTGTAAAAGCCGGCGCAACATCTATAATAAAAATGTGCAACGACTTGCGCTTCATGTCCAGCGGGCCAAGCGGCGGCATTGGAGAAATTAATTTACCCCCTATGCAAGCGGGCTCCAGCATTATGCCCGGCAAAATAAATCCAGTAATTCTTGAAAGTGCAATTCAGATTTGTGAGTTGGTAAAAGGCAACGATGTAATTATTTCCAATCTTGTTTCGGGCGGAAATTTGGAACTAAACGCCTTTATGCCGTTGATCGCTCATACATTTTTAAAATCACTTTCTATGCTGCGCGATTCCAACTTCAATTTGACTGAGAAATGTATTATCGGAATTTCCGCGAATAGAGAGAGATGCAAAGAAAATCTGATGAACTCTACCGCAATTGCAGCTTCGCTAATAACTTCATTCGGATATGAAACGATCCAAGAATTAGTAAAATTTGCCGAAGCAAATAAAATACCCTTCTTGAAAGCATTAATGAAAAGCAAGCTTCTTGATGAAAACGAACTGTTGAATTTAATATCAAAAGACCTAGGAATTAAAATTGAGTAAAGTAGCTCAAGCCGAAAGAATACATATAGCCTTTATAGGGCAGAGAAATGTTGGAAAATCTTCTTTGATGAATAAAATTATCGGGCAAGATTTAGTAATCGTAAGCGATACTCCCGGCACTACTACCGATCCCGTTCGCAAAGCAATGGAGCTTCTTCCATTTGGTCCGGTTGTATTAATTGATACTGCCGGTATTGATGATGTTGGCGAGCTTGGCGAAAAGAGAATCAGCAAAACAATTAAGGTAATTTCAGAATTGGACTTTGCGCTTTTAGTTTTGGATTCGCAGTCAAAGCTAAGTCAACAAGAAAGAAATTTAATTGATCACTTAAAGCAACTTGAAATTCCTTTTCTCGCCGTAATTAACAAATCCGAATTGGGAGTTAACTATGAGCTTGTAGAAGAACTGAATGCGAATGAAGTTCAGCTTCATGCTGTTTCTTGTGTTACAAATGATGGAATATACCAGTTAAAAGAAAAGATGATAAAACTCTTGCCTAGCGATGAAGAAATTCCGTTGGTTGGAGATTTGCTAAAACAGCATGATATTATTGTACTTGTTGTTCCTATTGATCTTGGAGCGCCAAAAGGCAGACTGATTATGCCGCAAGTGCAAACTATAAGAGAATCTTTAGATGTAGATGCAATAGTTGTTGTAGCAAAAGACAAGGAACTGCGTGCGGCTCTGGGTAAACTTGCTAATCCGCCTAAATTGGTCGTAACTGACAGTCAGGCTATTATGCGTGTAGCTGCCGATGTTCCGGATGAAATTCCGTTAACAACATTTTCGATACTGATGGCGCGCTACAAAGGAGATTTACCGGAATATGTTAAAGGATTAAGAAGAATCGAAGAACTTCAAAATGGGGATAAAGTTTTAGTTGCCGAAGCTTGTTCCCATCACGCACAAGAAGATGATATAGGCAAAGTAAAAATTCCCCGCTGGCTGCGTAATCATACAAAAAAAGATTTAACAATTGATGTTGTGAATGGTCACGATTATCCGGAAAACCTTTCTGAGTACAAACTGATTATTCACTGCGGCGGATGCATGTTTACTCGCAGAATGATGCAGCAGCGAATTAAGCAGGCTAAGTACGTTGGTGTTCCAATTGTTAATTACGGAGTAGCGATATCTTACATGCATGGCGCTGTTCCCCGTGCGCTTGAACCATTTGATGAGGCAATTTCAGCGTGGAATGGTTTGAAATAATTTCGGGACCTAAGAATTTAGTTTGAGCTTAGACAGCAGTTCTGTAAAGTCTTCCGGCAAGTCAGATTCCAGAAAAACTCTTTCTTTAGTGTGTGGATGAAGAAAGCCGAGTGTTTTTGCATGAAGCGCTTGCCTCTTCATTATCTCCAGTAAATTTTCTACGCGGGCTTTTATTTTTGGCAATTCCAATCCGTATGCAATTTTTCTACCGCCGTAGGTAGGATCGCCGAAAATTGGATGATGAACGTGATTAAGATGAACACGAATCTGGTGAGTTCTTCCGGTCTTTAATTTTAATCTGACTAATGAAGCGAAATCAAACTCTTCAATCACTTCATAAAAAGTGTGGGCATGCTTTCCTTCAATTTCGCTTACAGTAAATATTTTTCTGTCTTTGACTGATCTGGCGATATTGCCTACAATCTCCCCTTTCTGCTGCTTGAATCTACCCCAGCAGACAGCCCAGTATTCTCTATCAATTGTGTGATGATAAAACTGCTTAGCTAGCTGAGCGTGAGTCCATTCGTCTTTTGCGATTAACAGCAAGCCGCTAGTCTCTTTATCAATACGATGAACGATTCCGGGACGGGTTGAGTCATCATTAAACTCGCTAAGCTGCCGGGTATAATGGAGAAGCGCATTAACAAGTGTGCCGGTATAATTACCAAGTGATGGATGCGCTACCATTCCAGCCGGTTTATTTACAACAAGCAGATATTGATCTTCGAAAACAATATCGAGAGGAATATTTTCCGCTTCGGTTTCGTCGGGTCTTGGGTTGGTTGGAATTGTAAGATCGATTACATCGTTAGGACAAACTTGATAATTAGGTTTTACAACAATACCGTTAGCGGTTACGCCGCCAAACTTAATTAGTTTTTGAATGCGGGAGCGTGTAGCATTTTCAACAGAATTAGCAAGGAACACATCTATTCTTTCTTTCTTCTTCCCCTCCGGAACATCAATCCTTATTTTCTTTTCTGTTACTATCTTCGCCATTTATCTCATAATCTAAATTCGGAATTTGTTCTTGTACAACTTCTGTCTGCACAGTTTCAACTACACTTGCTTCTTCAGATTGGACCGCAGTTTCTTTTTTCTCATCAACACTTTTGTGGAAAATGATAAGAAGTGCTACACCAATTGTAACAGCAGAATCTGCAATATTGAATATCGGAAAGCGGTCGTAGGTTCTTCCGAAGATTGTGAAATCAAAAAAGTCTGCATTGAAGAAGTCTACTACTTTGCCATAAAAAATTGGAGCGTAACCGTAAAAAACTCCGTAAAACATTCTATCAATTAAATTGCCAACAGCGCCGCCAAGAATACAAGCTAACGCGATTCTAACAATCAGCTTCTGTTCTTTTGATTTATAGATGTAATAAAGAATTCCAACGCTCGCTACTAACGAGAAAAGAGAGAGAAATAACTTTGAAGTTTCATTTACATCGATTCCGAATGCGAGTCCCGGGTTTTCCACAAAAGTAAGTTTGAAAAAATCGCCAAAGACATTAATGCTGCTTCCGTAATCCATTCCTTGAACATGAAGGTTTAAGAGAGGAATAGTTCCTCCCTTAATTAAGAATTTCGTTAGCTGATCCAGCACAACGATAAATAGAGATATATAAAGAACAGCCAAGATTCCGAGTCCTTACTATTTCATTTTCTGTTTAACTTGAAGACAATGCTGAGTATGCGGAACTGCCATTAATCTTTCTTTTGGAACTAATGGACAAGTTGCGCAAAGATTTTGCGGTTCATCAATACACTCAATACAGATTCCATATGTACCATTTTCGATGCGTTGAAGTGCATCATCAAGGTAACCAAGGAACTTGTTTTCGCGCTGAGCCCAAAGATATAATTTCTCACGCTCCATAGCATCGGTACCTTGTTCAGCCATATGCAATGAATATGGAGAATTTTCATTTACATATTGGCCGGTAGTCGGGTCCATCATCTGATCTTTTAGAACTTGGAGCTGCTCAATTATTTCATTGCGTTTCTCAAGAATCACTTTTTTGAATTCCTCGAGATCCTTACGAGAATATCCTTGAATCTTCCTTACTTTCTTCGTTGGAGAAATAACTTCAACGTGATTGCGTTTAGAAGGTTTAGCCGGAGCTTTCTTTTTTTCAACTGGCTTTGCTTTTACAGCTTCCTTTTTAACAGTTTTTGCTGTAACAACTTTTTTTGGTTTGCTTGCTACTTTAGCCTTAACGGTTTTCTTAACTGCTTTTGGCTTTGCAGCAGGTTTTTTTGTTGTAGTTTTTTTAACAGCTTTCTTAGCCATTAATGCCTCCACCGTTCAATTAAAATCTTATGATTTCAAAACTGTAATTGTGCAATTATAATCGCCAATCTTAAATTCTTGTTTGAAGCCTTCGCCGTTCTCGTTAAAAATAATTTGATCCGCCAATACTTCATTCGCAATATAATCATTAAACTGATTTACAAAAGTGATAATTTTTTCGTCGCCGGAAATTGATACTTTGATTCTATCAATTACATCGAAGCCGGCATCTTTTCTCATATTCTGAACCCGGTTCACGAACTCGCGGGCATAGCCTTCTGCAATAAGGCTTTCTGTAAGTTCAGTATCAACCGCAACAGTAACACCTTCTTCAGTTTCAACCAGCCAGCCTTCAATCTCGTGACTAACAATTTCGACGTCTTCACGGGAAATTTTTACCTTCTCGCCATCGACCATAAGCTCATATTCATTTGTTTTTTCGAGAGCAACTATTGCAGATTTATCGAGATCTTTTATAGCGTTAGCAAGCGATTTAACCAACTTGCCATATTTTTTACCAATTACTTTGAAATTAGCTTTTGCAGATTTATTTACAATAGCGGAATCATCTTCCAAGACATTCAATTCTTTGATATT
>Ga0172380_10004389_pt1 | contig 18184 bp, 18 predicted proteins | sample Leawe162metaG_FD_119747 | JGI IMG/M metagenome (GOLD analysis project Ga0172380, IMG submission 119747) | Leachate microbial communities from a municipal landfill in Southern Ontario, Canada - Leachate well 162 metaG | ecosystem: Engineered > Solid waste > Landfill > Unclassified | place... | reverse complement strand
CTGACACTGCCCAACCGCATCGCCATGGCGCCGATGACGCGCTGCCGCGCCGCCAACCCGGCCATCGCGCCGACGCCGATGATGGTGGAGTACTACGGCCTGCGCGCCGACGCGGGACTGATCATCTCGGAAGGCATCCCGGTCTCGAAACAGGCGCGCGGCTACGCCTTCACGCCGGGTCTCTACTCCGCAGAGCAGGTGGCCGGCTGGCAGGCGGTGACGCACGAGGTGCGCAAGCAGGGCGGGCGCATCTTCGCCCAGCTTTGGCACTGCGGCCGCATCAGCCACGGCAGCCTGCGCGAGGACAATGCGCCGCCGGTGGGGCCGAGCACCATCGCCGCCAACGGCAAGTCGATGGCGCTCGACCGCGCCACCGGCGCAGCGTCGCTGATCCAATGCGAGGCGCCGCGCGCGCTGTCGACGGCGGAAGTGAAGGGCGTCGTCGGCGAGTTCATGCAGGCGGCGAAGAACGCCATCGCCGCCGGCTTCGACGGCGTCGAGGTCCACGGCGCCAACGGCTACCTGCTCGACCAGTTCCGCTGCCCCTTCCTCAACGACCGCAAGGACGCATACGGCGGCTCGCTGGAGAACCGCTGCCGCCTGCACCTCGAGATCGCGCGCGAGGTAGCCGCCGCAGTAGGAAAAGAACGGGTCGGCATCCGCCTCTCGCCGCACGGCCAGGCCAACGACATGCGGCCCGACCCCGAGCCGATGGCGACCTACGGCTATCTCGCGGAGGAACTGCAGAAGCTCGGGCTCGCCTACCTGCACCTCTACGACCAGGCCGCAAGCTGGATCCACGATCCCGACGACGAACTGCTGCGGCTGCTGCGCGGGAAATTCACGAACGCGTTGATGCTCTGCGGCGGCTTCACCGGCAGGAAGGCCGAAGCGGCGCTCGCCACCGGCAGCGGCGACCTGATCGCCATCGGCAAGCCCTTCATCTCCAATCCCGATCTCGTCTCGCGACTGCGCCAGGGCGTGGAGATCGCGCCGTGGGACAGCAAGAGCTTCTACCTGGGCGGCCACAGCGGCTATCTCGACTACCCGACCTTCTCCGTGTGACGACCATGACGACTCCGACCTACGAAACCCTGAAGATCGAGCTGGCCGAGGGCATCGCCACGGTCGAGATGAACCGGCCGGAGAAGGCCAACGCCATGAACCTGCGCATGTGGCTGGAACTGCGCGAGGCCTTCAAGTGGATCGACGAGGAGGCCGCGATCCGCGTCGCCGTGCTGCGCGGCAACGGCCCAATGTTCACTTCCGGCATCGACCTGGAACTGCTCGGCAGCGTGCGCCAGGAGATCGCCGATCAATGCGACGGCCGGGCGCGCGAGAAACTGCGCCGCCTCATCCTCGACCTGCAGGACAGCCTCACTGCCATCGAGCGCTGCCGCAAGCCGGTGCTGGCGGCCATCCACAGCCACTGCATCGGCGGCGGCGTGGACCTCGTCTGCGCCTGCGACATGCGCTACTGCAGCAGCGACGCGACCTTCAGCATCAAGGGGATCGACGTCGGCATGACGGCCGATGTCGGCACCCTGCAGCGCCTGCCGAAGCTGATCGGCGAAGGCATGGTGCGTGAGCTGGCCTACACCGGCCGCGCGGTGGCCGGGCCGGAGGCCAAGGAGATCGGCCTGGTGAACCACAGCTACGCCAGCGCCGGCATGCTCTTCCACGAGGTGGCGAAGATCGCCGCGACGATCGCGAAGAAATCGCCGCTCTCCATCCGCGGCATCAAGGAGATGGTGAACTACGCCCGCGACCATTCCGTCGCCGACGGCCTGAACTACGTCGCCACCTGGAACGCAGCCATGCTGATGTCGGAAGACCTGACCGAGGCAATGACGGCCGCGCGAGGGAAGCGCGAGCCGAAGTTTCGCGATTGAACGTTTGCCGGGCGTGCCGTTCAAAGCGCTGAAGGAGGAAGCCGCCATGAAAACCCGCCTTGCCGCCGTGTTGTGGGGACTGACTTTTGCCTGGGCCAGCCACGCCGCCGAGCCGCTGCCGCTGTTCGACGCCCACCTGCACTACAACGTCGAGGCGGCCAGCGGACCCTACCCGCTCGACCACGTGCTCAAGCTGTTCCGCGACAACCACATCACCGGCATCCTGGCCAACAGCCGGCCCAACGACGGCACGCGGGCACTGTATGAAGCGAAGCCGAAGGACGTCTGGGTAGTGCCCTTCATCCGCCCCTACATCGTCCAGCCCGACCGCCACACCTGGTTCAACGACCCGAAGATCTTCGCCCTCATCGAAACCGAGTTCAAGCGCGGCTACTACCAGGGCATCGGCGAGTTCCACCTCTTCGGCAACGACGCCAAGTCTGAATGGGTGAAGAAGACCGTCGACTTCGCCGTCGCCAACAACCTGTACCTGCACGCACATTCCGACGACGCGGCGGTGGACATCCTCTTCGCCCACAACCCGAAGGTGAAGATCGTCTGGGCCCACACCGGCTTTTCCACCGGCCCGGAGATGATCGAGCAGTACCTGCGGAAATACCCCAACCTGTGGGGCGAACTGTCCTACCGCTACGACGTCACCGAAGGCGGCAAGCTGAAACCCGCCTGGCGGCGCCTGTTCGAGCAATACCCCGACCGCTTCGTCGTCGGCTCCGACACCTGGGTGAACGAACGCTGGGGCCAGTACGCCTTGATCATGAACGGCTACCGCGACTGGCTGGCCGAGCTGCCGAAGGACGTCGCCGAGAAGATCGCCTGGCGCAACGCCGAGCGGCTGTTCCGCAGGTAGGCAGCTACAATACCCGCTCCGAACTAGACGGAGCGGAACATGGCATTCATCTACCGCGTCGCCTCGACGGCGTCGCAGGACCGGCTGGAAAAGCTCATCGAGGAGCGCCTCAAGCCGAAGGCCGACCAGGCGCGCGTCGACGAGAAGATCTGGAACCTCTTCGGCGAGCGCTGGGCGGTGATGTTCACCGACCTCTCCGGCTTCTCGCGCCGGGTCGCCGACTTCGGCATCATCCACTTCCTGCAGACCATCTACGAATCGAACCGCCTGCTGGTGCCGCTGATCGAGGAGCACAGCGGCATCCTGCTCAAGGCCGAGGGCGACTCCCTGCTGGTCATCTTCCGCGACGTGGACGAGGCCATCGCCTGCGCCATCGCCATGCAGCAGTGCGCGCGGCAATACAACCGCAAGCGGCCGAAGGCGGAGGAAATCCTGCTCTGCATCGGCCTCGGCTATGGCGACATGCTGCGCATCGGCGACAGCGACGTCTTCGGCGCGGAGGTGAACGCCGCCAGCAAACTCGGCGAGGACCATGCCCGGCCCTATGAAATCCTCGTCACCGGCGGGGTGAAGAAGGCGGCGCACGGTGCCAAGGGCATGACGTTCAGCCGCATCAAGGCCGTGCCGCCCGGTGCCGAAGCCGCCTACCGCCTGAAATACGAATGAGCCGACGCATCCTGATTCTCGGCGCCGCCGGGCGCGACTTCCACAATTTCAACCTCGCCTACCGCGACGATCCGGCAGTTGAGGTGGTGACCTTCACCGCCGCGCAGATTCCCGGCATCGCCGGGCGTCGCTACCCGACTGAACTGGCCGGCCCGCGCTACCCGCAGGGCATCCCCATCCTCGACGAATCGGAGTTGGAGACGTTGTGCCGCGAACAGCGCATCGACGAGGTGGTGTTCGCCTACAGCGACGTGCCGCACGCCCTGGTCATGCATCTCGCCTCGAAGGCGCTGGCGGCGGGCGCCGATTTCACGCTGCTCGAGCCCGCCCGCACGCAGATCCGGGCCAGGGTGCCGGTGATCGCCGTCTCGGCGGTACGCACCGGTTGCGGCAAGTCGCAGACGGTGCGCTACCTCTCCGGCCTACTGAAAGCCCGCGGCCGCCGCGTGGCGGTGATCCGCCACCCCATGCCCTACGGCGACCTGGCGCGCCAGGCGGTGCAGCGCTTCGCGACGCGCGCCGACCTCGACGCCGCCGAATGCACTGTCGAGGAGCGCGAGGAATACGAGCCGCACCTCGCCTGCGGCAACGTCGTCTTCGCCGGCGTCGACTACGCCCGCATCGTCGCCGCGGCGGAAGCCGAAGCCGACCTCATCCTGTGGGACGGCGGCAACAACGACTTCCCCTTCGTCCGGCCGGACCTGCACGTCGTACTGGTCGATCCGCTGCGTCCCGGCCATGAAACCACGCACCACCCGGGCGAAGCGGTGCTGCGCATGGCTGACGTGGTGATCGTCGCCAAGAGCGACGCCGCGAAAGCCGAGGACGTGCGCCGCGTGGCGGAGTCGGCCCATACCATCAACCCGCGCGCCGCGGTCATCCGCGCCGCCTCGCCGGTGCGCCTCGACGACGAAGCGGCGGTGCGCGGCCGCCGCGTGCTGGTGGTGGAAGACGGGCCGACCCTGACCCACGGCGGCATGGCCTGGGGCGCCGGCCACGTCGCGGCCTTGCAGGCCGGCGCAGAGATCGTCGATCCGCGGCCCTATGCCGGTCCGGCCATCCGCGCCCTCTACACCCGGTATCCGCACATCGGCGACGTGCTGCCGGCCGTGGGTTACGCGCGCGGCGAACTCGACGCGCTGCGCCAGACCATCAATGCGACGCCGGCCGATGTTGTCGTTTCCGCCACGCCGATCGATCTCGCCGCCCTCATCCAGGTGCACAAGCCGGTGGTGCGCGCCCGCTACGAGTTCGCCGAGATGGAAACGCCGGGGCTGGCCGGGGCGGTGGTGGCTTTTCTCTCCAGGTTGTAGTGCTATTCTGAAAACATGCCGCAACTGCTTACCCTGTCGCGGGCGGCACGCCTGGTCGGCGCCAGCCGTGTTGCACTGCAACTGAAGATTCGCAGCGGAGAACTGTCGTCCTTCGACGGCATGGTCTCGGCGGACGACCTGCTGCGCCTCTACCCGGACATCCGCCTCGAGGAGGACGGCGGCTTCGAGCAGGTCATGCACATCAAGGAGCACGCCTTCGGCAAGCGCGTGCGCGAACGCATGCTGCCGAGCCAGGAAATCCTCGCCCAGCGCCTGTTCGAGCAGGGCACGGAACTGGCCGACCTGCGCAACCACCTGCAGCGCTATCACGCCATGATGGAGGCGCTGCGCAACCGCATCGGCGAACAGGAGGCGCAACCGGGCATGGCGGCCCTCGGCGAGTTCCTCGACGGCCGGCTGGCGGAGATCCTCGGCGCGACCGAAGCGCCGAATGCGCTGTCCGTCATGGATGATATGCTCCGCGTCATGTCCGCCCACGTCATCCTCCATCCCAGCCGCCACGACTTCTTCGTCGAGGGCGCCGACACGCTGCTGGAAGCCGCGCTGCGAGCCGGGCTGGCGGTGAACTACGGCTGCAGCAACGGCAACTGCGGCCTGTGCAAGGCCCGCGTCGTCTCCGGCCAGGTGCAGAAGGTGCGGCCGCACGACTATGTCCTCTCGGAGGCGGAAAAGAACCAGGGCTACACCCTGCTCTGCTGCCATGCGGCGGTGGGCGATCTCGTTCTCGAAGCGCTGGAAACAAGCAGTACCGGCGACATCCCGCAGCAGCAGATCGTCGCGCGCATCAAGGCCATCGAGGCCTATGGCGAAGATGTCCGGCTGCTGCACCTGCTGACACCGCGCAACAACCGCCTGCGCTTTCTCGCCGGACAGAGCGCGACCCTCGCCGCCGGCGAGGCCTCGGCGCAACTGCCTATCGCCAGTTGCCCCTGCGACGACCGCAACCTGCATTTCCACATCGAGCGCGACGCCAGGGACGATTTCGCCCGGCAGGTGTTCGAGGTCCTGCGCGCTGGCGACGCGGTCACCGTCTTCGGCCCGTGGGGCGATTTCGTCCTGCGTGCGGAATCGCCACGGCCGATCCTGTTCGTCGCCTCCGAAGCCGGCTTCGCGCCGATCAAGGGCCTCATCGAGCACGCGATGTCGCTCGACACGGCGGAACTGCTGCACCTCTACTGGCACGCGGCACGCCCGGCGGGGCATTACCTCGCCAACCTCTGCCGCGCCTGGGCCGATGCCCTCGACAACTTCCGCTACACGGCCGTAACGGAGGGCTGCGCGAATGACCTCGTCGGGCGCATGGCGAAGGAACATGTCGACCTGGCCGCCTTCGACATCTATCTCGCCGGGCCGGAGGCCTTTGTCGACGGGGCGGCAAAGGCCCTCGTGCGACAGGATTTCCCCGCTGCGCAACTGGTCACCGCAATCACATAAGTTTTGTTGCCGCTCGCATCAATGCGTTCTGTTCGCCCTGGACGGCACGACCGCTTAACATTTCTCCATGCAACGCAAGATCATTCCCATAACACCGGTCGCACCGCATCAGGACGCCGCACAGGAAGCCTGCGAGAACGCCGAGCCCTTTGCACTGATGGTGCTGGGCGACAGCATGCTGCCCGAGTTCGCCGAGGGCGAAGTCATCGTCGTCGAACCTGAGGGCCTGGCAAGCGACGGCAGCTACGTGGTCGCGCAGCACGACGGCGAGCCCATCCTGCGCCAGCTGGTCAACCGTGCCGGAGGCTGGTGGCTGCATCCGCTCAACCCGCGCTACCACGATGCCCAGATCGCCGGCCTTGAAGCGGTGCGTGGCGTCGTCATCCAGAAAAGCCGCCCCGGCTCGCGCCGCTCGCGGAAAACCTACGTCGATTGAAAACGCCATGCCCTACTATCTCTACAAAGTCTTCGAGACCCCCATCCGCCGCCTGGAAATGATCGAGAGCCACGAGGCCTTCAAGGATGCCTCTGCGCGCGCCAAGGCATTGCGCCGCGAACTGGCCCTGTCCGAAGGGTGCGCCGTGAAGACCATCTTCGCCGACAACGAGCTGCAGGCCGAGGACATCCTCTCCCAGGTACGCGAACCCCAACCCGAACCCGGCGACGATTAAGCCCTTCCGCGCCTTCCTGTCATGGACGAAACCGCTTTCAGGCAGGCACGCAAAGCGGCGATCCAGCGTCCCTGCCCCTTCGAAAAGGCACTGCTCGCCAACTGCTGCGCCTGCAGCCTCTCCGCCCGCATGAACATCGCGGAGCGAGAAGCGGTGGCCTGCCTCGATGCCGCCGCGAGCGATGCCTGCGCCACCCTGCTGGGCCTGCTGCGGCGCAATTCCGCCTTTGCCCTGCATCTGGCCCAGTCCGACGCTCCCCTCACCCATGCGCAGGAAATGAAAGTGCAGTGCGGCGGCCTGGCCGGCCTGCAGCGATCGCTGACGGGGAAGGAGGCGATCGGGGACATCCATGCGCTCGTGCAGGCGGCGCGTCGGGCCCATGCCGACCTGACCGCGCTGCCCTACGCCGAGATCGTCCAGTCGGTGGCGGCCTGGCAGACGCGGCGGCGGGCCGGTCAATCATGAATACGGTCGACCTGGAGCAGTTGAAGATCGCCGTGCAGGCCAACTGCGACATCGCCGACGCCCGCCATGCCCGCGAGATGACGATGTGCAACTATCTGCTGGCGATGCGCGAACTGTACCGCTGGGAAGAGGGCCTGCCCCTGCATCAGCCGCTGAAGCAGGCGGAGCTGAGCGCCTGGATCGCCCGCCGAGAAACGCTCTGGAACGAACTGGAGGACGCCGACTTCCAACCCCTGCCCATTGGCGGCGGCTGCGATCCCTTCGACAACGCCACCATCAACGCCGCACTGGCCTCGCAGGGCCTCGTCTACGCCGGCGGCCTCGGCCGCTGGGGCAAACCGCATTTCTTTCTCGGCGACCTGGTGCGGCAAGAAGCGCGGCACGGGCTCGCCGTGCTGGTGTCGGAGCGCGAACATGCGCGCGACCTCTTCGCACCGCCGGCGGCGCTGCGGGAGGGCCTGGTCTTCCTGCGCCTGGATGCGCTGCGGCGCTGGCTGTGGGAGAAAACCGAGGTCTGGGGCGTGAAGCAGGCCGATGGCGCGCTGAAGGCCGCACTGGATGGCTACGGCTTTGCCAGCGATGCCGGGGCCGCCCTGGACCGCATGGCGGCCGGAGAAGGGGAAACGCTGATCCTGCACGAGGTCGGCGAAAGCATGGCGGAGCCGCTGCTTGGACCGGCTTGGCGCGACATGCTGGGCGGACTGTCGCAGCGCCGCGCCGAACTGCTGGCCCGCGCCGTGCGCGACAATCTGGCGGACTGCCTGTCAACCCTGCCGGCACTGATCGAGCGCAGCGCCGGCCCTTCCATCCATTTCTACTTCGCCAACCTCGACGGGCTGCGCCGCAGCCTCTTCCCGCGGCTGGCGTCCGCCTACGCCGCCTGGCGCAGGACGGGCGACGATGCCGACCTGCGCCTGGCCTTTCGCGACGGGCAGACACACTGGCGGGAAGCCGCGCTGCGTCTGCTGGCGACCTGGCAGGACGATCCGGACGCCGCTGAAAATGCCTTCTCGGGATGGGTGGACGAGCACGGCGCGCTGGCCCTCTAGTCGGGCCAAAAAGACAACACGCGCCGAAGGCGCTTGTTGCGTTGCAGACTAACTTGCCGCAGGCAAGTTAAGCACCTCTGGCGCGGCCGGAAACAAAACGCCCTTCCTCCGGCTGGAGGAAGGGCGCTCAGGGGAACCGTTTCTTACTTGACGTGCTTGCTGACCAGTTTGGTCATCTCGAACATCGAGACCTGGCCCTTGCCACCGAAGATGGCCTTGAGCTTCTCGTCGGCATTGATCATGCGCCGGTTGATTGCATCCTGCAGCTTGTTCTTCTTGATGTAATCCCAGATCTTCTTGGTGATCTCGGTACGCGGCAAAGGCATCGCACCCACGACTGCGGCCAGCACGGAACTCGGCGTCATCGGCTTCATGAATGCAGCATTGGGCTTGCGCTTGACAGCCGGCTTTTTGGCGGCGGCTTTCTTGGCGGGCTTCTTGGCAGCGGCTTTCTTGGGGGCTGCTTTCTTGGCGGGGGCCTTCTTGGCTGCCGGCTTTTTGGCGGCGGCTTTCTTCGGAGCTGCTTTCTTGACTGCCGGTTTTTTGGCAGCGGGCTTCTTCGCAGCGGGTTTCTTCGCTTTCTTGGCTGTGGCCATCTTCACCTCCTGAAAATAGTGATTACTACACCTGAAAACACCACGAATCTCCTTGCTGCGTACAGCAAGAATGGAGCGAAGCATGCTCATGCGAGAACGATTTGTCAATCGTTTTTCAGAGGGAAACGAAAAAACTTCCGCTCTGGTGTTGTGTCTCCGCCCTCTATGCAAAAGCTGACGAAGTTGTTGCGCATTGCGCCATGCACCGCCGTCGAACCACGCGCCACGCCCTTGCACAATCGGCAAGGCGGCGCCGGACACCGGCCGGAGAAGCCCGTCCAGCGCCGTTCTCCAGCCATGTGCGGAATCGGGAAAGAAGCCGCCGATCGCCGCCCCGATGCTTGCGCGGCGGCCGGTGCTGCGGCGGCACGGGGTATGATTCCACCGAGGATTCGATGAGACATATCAGCCGACGCACCTTCCTGCTCGCCGCTTCGTCGGCACTCGCCGCACCGCGATTGTGGGCGAAGCCGGCGTTCGACGCCTATCCCTTCACCCTCGGTGTCGCCTCGGGCGCGCCGCTGCCGGACGGCGTCGTGCTATGGACGCGGCTGGCGCCCGACCCCCTGAAAGGCGGCGGCCTGCCGCCGGCAGCTATCGCCGTGCGCTGGGAAGTCGCCCGCGACGAGGGCTTCCGCGACATCGTCCGGACAGGCGAGGCGCAGGCCGAACCGCAGCAGGCGCACAGCGTGCATGTCGAGGTGGACGGCCTGGCGCCGGCCCGCTGGTACTGGTACCGCTTCATGGCCGGCGATGCCGTCAGCGCGGCCGGGCGCACGCGCACCGCGCCGGCGGCCGGCGCCAGGGTCGATCGCCTGCGTTTCGCCTTCGCCTCCTGCCAGCAGTACGAGCAAGGCTTCTACGCCGCCCACCGCCACTTGGCGGCGGAGGATCTGGACCTGGTCGTCTTCCTCGGCGACTACATCTACGAATCGTCCTGGGGCAGCCGGCATGTGCGCAAGCACGAGGGGGCCGAGCCCGTCACGCTGGAGCAGTACCGCAACCGCTACGCCCGCTACAAGTCCGATGCCGACCTGCAGCGCAGCCACGCCGCCTTCCCCTGGCTGGTCACCTGGGACGACCACGAGGTGGATAACGATTACGCCAACGACCGCTCCGAGGATCTCGACCCGGATTTCCTCGTGCGCCGCGCCGCCGCCTACCAGGCCTACTGGGAACACATGCCGCTGCGCCGCAGCGCCCGGCCGGCCGGGCCGAACATGCAGTTGTACGGCCGCCACGACTTCGGCGGCCTGGTCCGCTTCCATGTGCTCGACGGACGTCAGTACCGCGATCACCAGGTCTGCCCGCGCTTCGGCCGCGGCGGCAGCAACGTCATCGACGACCTGAAATGCCCTTCCCGCCTGGAAGCGCCGCGCACCCTTTTGGGGCACGCGCAGGAAGACTGGCTGTACACCGGCCTCTCTTCATCCCGCGCACGCTGGAACATCGTCGCCCAGCAACTGCTCATGGCGCAGATGGATCGCAAGCCGGGGCCGGAGCGGCAATTCTGGAGCGACGGCTGGGACGGCTATCCGGAGGCACGTGCCCGACTGCTGCAGGCGATCGCCGAGCGCAGGCCGGCCAATCCGCTGGTCATCGGCGGCGACGTGCATTTCAACTGCGTGGCCGACCTGAAGGCGGATTTCAATGACTCGCGATCCCCCGTCGTGGCCAGCGAATTCTGCGGCACTTCGATCGCTTCGCAGGGGCCGCAGCAGGCGCGCCTGGATTCGATGCGTGCCGAAAATCCGCATGTGCGCTTCGCCAACGGCGAGAAGCGCGGATATGTGACGATGGAACTGAGCGTCAAGCGCTGCGTGACGCGATTGCGCACGATCGACAGCGAAAAGGTGGAGGATTCGCCTGTTTCGACCCTCGCCGCCTTCGTCGTCGAGGACGGCCGCCCCGGCGCCGAACGTGGCTGAGTTTCAGAGATAGCGCTGGCCGATGTACCAGGCCACCGCAGCCATGAAGGCCGAGCAGGGAATGGTGAGAATCCAGGCCCAGACGATGTTGCCGGCCAAGCCCCAACGCACGGCGGAGAGCTTGCGCGAGGAGCCGACGCCGACGATGGCGCCGGTGATGGTATGGGTGGTGGACACCGGAATGCCGGCAAGCGAGGCGATGGTCAGCGTGATCGCTCCGCCCGTCTCGGCACAGAATCCGCCGACCGGCTTGAGCTTGGTCAGCCGCTGCCCCATGGTCTTGACGATGCGCCAGCCGCCGAACAGGGTGCCCAGGCCCATGGCGGCATAGCAGGAGAGAATCACCCAGTCGGGCGGCCGGCTGGCATCGGTCGCCAGGTAGCCGCCGGAAATCATCAGCAGCCAGATGATGCCTATCGTCTTCTGCGCGTCGTTGGCGCCGTGGCCGAGGCTGTAGTAGCCGGCGGACACCAACTGGAAGCGGCGGAACCAGCGGTCCACCTTGGAAGGTGGCGTTCTGATAAAGATCCACGACACCCCCAGCATCAGCAGCCCGCCCAGGATGAAGCCCAGCGTCGGCGAGACGATGATGAAGATCAGCGTCTTGCTGATGCCGGAGGTGATCAGGCCGCCGGTGCCGACCTTGGCCACCACGGCGCCGATCAGTCCGCCGATCAGCGCATGCGAGGAACTGGAGGGTAGGCCGTAGTACCAGGTGACGATGTTCCAGATCAGCGCTCCCATCAGCGCGCCGAAGATCACGTAGTGGTCGACGATGGAGGGATCGACGATGCCCTTGCCGACGGTGGCCGCCACCTTGAGCTGAAAGACGAAAAGGGCGACGAAATTGAAGAAGGACGCGAACGCCACCGCATGATGCGGCTTCAGCACGCCGGTCGAGACGACGGTGGCGATGGAGTTCGCGGCATCATGAAACCCGTTCATGAAGTCGAACGCCAGGGCAAGGGCGATAAGCAGGACGAAGACCTCGAAGCTCATGGCGGACTGTCCGGGTGGCCTTCGCGGCGCTCAGGAATTCTCTAGAACAATGCCTTCGATGAGATTGGCCACGTCCTCGCAACGGTCGGTGATGGCCTCCAGCAGCTCATAGACGGAACGCAGCTTGATCACCTGGCGCACGTCCGGCTCGTCGCGGAACAGCTTGGCCATGGCCGAGCGCATGACATGGTCGGCCTCGGACTCGAGCCGGTCGATCTCGTGGCAGACGGCCATGATGGCGCGGGCGTTGTCCATGTTGGAGAGCAGGCTTACGGCTTCCTTCACTTTTTCCGCGCAGGCGACGCAGATGTCGGCCAGCTTTCTCGCCTCCGGCGTCACGGCACGGATGTCATACAGGAAGAGGGACTGGGCCGAATCCTCGATGAGGTCGAGGATGTCGTCCATGCTGGTGATGAGCTGGTGGATGTGGTCGCGGTCGATGGGCGTGATGAAGGTCTTGTGCAGCATCTCGACCGCGGCATGGGTGATCTTGTCGCCGTCCTTCTCGATCGTCTCGATGTTGTAGGCGCGCCGCTCGACGTCGTCGAAGCAGGCCATCAGCTCTGCCAGTTCGCGGCTGGCCAGCAGGATATTCTCGGCCAGTTCCACGAAGTGCTCGAAGAACTTGCCTTCCTTCGGCATGAAGCTACCAAACATGGCTTACCCCGGATAATGCGTTATGGTCTTTCGGTACAACCGGTTCGATCGCGCCGCCTCACCTGCCGAATCGTGCCGATCCGGTGCGAGGCGCATTCTACGCGACCCCGCAGTAGGGGCATAGCCCCGGGAATCAAAGAATGTCGAGCAGTTCGACTTCGAAAACCAGGGTCGCGTTGGGCGGAATCACGCCGCCGGCCCCGCGGACACCGTAGCCCAGTTCGGGCGGAATGGTCAGCTTGCGCACGCCGCCGACCTGCATGCCCTGCACGCCTTCGTCCCAGCCGCGAATGACGTAGCCGGCGCCGAGCGGGAATTCGAAGGGTTCGTTGCGGTCCTTGCTCGAGTCGAATTTCGTGCCGTCGGTCAGCCAGCCGGTGTAATGCACCGATACGGTCTGGCCGAGTGCGGCGGCAACGCCGCTGCCGACACTGACATCCTCGAAAATCAGGCCGCTGGGGGTGGTGGTCTGGCTCATGGAACATCCTTTCGTAAGGGGGTCATTTTACCTTGCGCTTCGCGGCGAACAGCTGGCGGAATTTCGCCAGCTTGGGCGCCACGACGAACTGGCAATAAGATTGATGGGCGTTGTTGCGGTAATACTGCTGATGGTAATCCTCGGCCGGATAGAAGGTTCCGGCCGGCGCCAGCGCCGTCACCACGGGCGCGCCGAAGGCGTTCGCTACGGCGAATTCATTCAGCAGAGCCGCCGCCTCGGCCTGCTGCAGAGGCGAGTGGTAGTAGATCGCCGAGCGGTATTGCGTCCCGACATCGTTGCCCTGGCGATTCGGCGTGGTCGGGTCGTGGATGGCGAAAAACACCTCGAGGATTTCCCGGTAGGTGATCCGCGCGGGATCGAAGCGCACCTGCACGACCTCGGCATGCCCGCTGTCGCCCGAGCACACCTGGCGGTAGTCCGGATCGGGAACATGTCCGCCGGCATAACCGGAAACGACGTCCGTGACGCCCTCCAGTTCGTCGAATACCGCCTCCAGGCACCAGAAACAGCCACCCGCAAGCGTGGCGATTTCGTTACCTGCGGAAGTCGTGTCAGGCGGCATGACAACAGGCAGAACGCTCGACTTGGTTGAGCAGGTTGATCCAGTCCTTTTCCCGTACCTTCACGGCGGGGTATTGCATGCGCGTAACACGGCACACAGCCGCTTCCCATTGTTGAAGATGCAATTATCCGTATTTCGGGGTGCTTCCGCATCCCTGCGCTAAAATCGGCACATGCACGTCATCGTCCTTGGCGCCGGACTGGCCGGCGTCACCAGCGCCTGGTATCTGCGGCAGGCAGGCCATGCCGTCACGGTCATCGACAGGCAACCCGCAGCCGGACTGGAAACCAGCTACGCCAACGGCGGCCAGATATCGGTCAGCCATCCCGAGCCCTGGGCCAACCCCGGGGCCCCCGGCCAGATCCTGCGCTGGCTGGGCCGCGAGGATGCGCCGTTGCTGTTCCGCCCGCGGTTGGACTGGAACCAATGGTCCTGGGGGCTGCAATTCCTGCGGGAGTGCCTGCCTGGCCGCACGCGGCGCAATACCATCGCCATTGCCCGGCTCGCCCTTTACAGCCGTGCCTGCCTGCACGCACTGCGGGATGAAACCGGCCTGGAATACGACCGTCTCGAGAAAGGCATCCTGCATCTGTTTTTTTCTTCCCGCGATTTCGCCCAGGCCGGACAGCGTGCGGCCCTGCTGCAAGGCTTCGGCATACGGGCCGAAGTGCTGGACGCCCGCGGCTGCCTCGCGGCAGAGCCGGCGCTGGCGCATTGCCGGGATGCGCTTTGCGGCGGACTCTATGCACCGGAGGATGAAACCGGCGATGCATTGGCGTTCACGCAGAAGCTTGCCGCTCTATGCATCCAGGCCGGCGTGGTGTTTCGCCATGGTCTGCGCATCCAGTCCCTCGACGCCGGCGCAGGCGGCATCGCTGCCGCGGTGGCCGCCGACCCGCACGATGCAATCGAACGCATCGGCGGCGATGCCTATCTGCTTGCCCTGGGCAGCTACAGCGCCTTGCTGGCCCGCCCGCTGGGCCTGTCGCTGCCGATCTATCCCGTCAAGGGCTATTCGGTGACGCTGCCTCTGGCGGAGAATTCCGATGCGCCCCAGGTCAGCATCACGGACGAGTCGCACCGCATCGTCTGTTCGCGCCTGGGCAGCCGCCTGCGCATCGCCGGCACGGCCGAGCTGGCCGGCTACGATACGCGCATCGATCCCGTCCGTTGCGCGGCCATCCTGCGCCGGGCACGGCAGTTGTTTCCGCAGGTTCAGTCCGTCGGCGAGGCGGAGTACTGGGCCGGCCTGCGGCCGGCCACGCCAAGCAATATTCCTGTCATCGGCCGCAGCCGGATCGGCAATCTCTTCTTCAACACCGGCCACGGCACGCTTGGCTGGACGCTGGCTTGCGGCTCGGGGCAGGCGGTCGCCGACATCATCGACGGCAAAATGCCTCCGGTGGATTTTCCCTTCAGCGATCTATAATGAATAAATGAAATTCAAAATTGCCTTGGTTCCGCTGTTGCTTGTCCTGGCCTCTGCGGCCGAGGGGCAGGTTGTCTATTGCAAGGATATCGGGGGGGGCAAAACCCACTGCAGCGGCAATGGCGGCATGACCATACATCGCTTCGGCAATACGACGGTTATTCCCAATGCCGGGCCCGCGCAGCCCTATCCCGCCCCTGCTCTGCCCAACCCGCTTCAGCAAGGCAATAACTTGCCGCCCCTGAACGACCCCTATTCGCAAGCCGGCACGCCGCACACCTTGCCAACCCTGCCCGCGACGGCCTATCCGCAGGCGCAGCAGCCCGCAGCGGCAGGGGCGCCGGTCATCGTGGTGCCGCCTGCCGGTTCCCGCATTTGCCACCAATTCGGCACGACGCTGGTCTGTAACTGATGCCTGGAACCAGGCGGGCCGAGGCCGGCTGACGGCGGTGGCCTTCAGCGCACTGGCCTTTCATTTCGGCCTCCTGAGGGGCGTCATCGCCGAGCGCTTCGGTGCATTGCGCTTCCGCCTGCTCGGCCAATGAAGGGCGCGCCGTCCCAGCCAGACTGACTTTTCCTCCATGCCGCTGCGCGCCCTCTACGTCGATTTCAACTCCTATTTCGCCTCCGCCGAACAGCAGTTGGATCCCCGACTGCGCGGCAGGCCGGTCGCCGTGCTGCCGGTGATGGCGGAGACCACCTGCTGCATCGCCGCCAGCTACGAAGCCAAGCGTTGCGGCGTGAAGACGGGAACCCTCGTCGCCGAAGCCAGGAAGCTGTGCCCGGACATCTGCTTCGTCGAAGCCCGGCCGGCGGCCTATGTCGAGTTGCACCACAAGCTGGTCGAGGCGATCGAGTCCTGCCTGCATGTCGAGCGGGTGATGTCGATCGACGAGGTGACCTGCCGCCTCACCGGCAGCGACCGCCGGCGCGAACGCGCCCGGGCCCTGGCGGATCGGATCAAGCGCACCATTGCCGAATGCGTCGGCAGTGAATTGCGCAGCTCGATCGGCATCGCGCCGAACATCTTTCTTGCCAAGGTCGCTTCGGACATGCAGAAGCCGGACGGCTGCGTCGTCATCGAGGAGGCCGACCTGCCGGAATGCCTCTACGGTCTTGATCTGCGGGATCTGTGCGGCATCGGCCGGGCGATGGAGCAGCGCCTGAATCGCAGCAGCATCCGCACGGTGCGCGAATTGTGCGCCGCCGGCAAGGAAGCGTTGCGCCATGCCTGGGGCAGCATCGAGGGCGAGCGTGTCTTTGCGCGACTGCACGGCGAGGAGGTGCCTGACCTGCCTTCGCTGCGTGGCAGTGTCAGCCACTCTCATGTACTGCCGCCTGAATTGCGCACGGCGCAGGCGGCCTTCTCGGTAATGCATCGCCTGTTGCAAAAGGCAGCGATGCGATTGCGCAGCTACGGCTGCATCGCCGGCGCCTTGCGCATCAGGGTCAAGTTGCGCGATCGCAACAGTTGGGAAAACCAGGCGGTATTCGATCCGACCAGCGACACACTGAAACTGCTGGAGGTGCTGGAAAGTCTGTGGCGGGATTACCCACGGAAAGGTGGATTGCAGCCAGTGTCCGTCGCCATCGCCCTGTCCCGCCTGTACGAACAGGAGCACCAGCTCCGCTCCCTCTTCGACGAAGGCCGCTCCCACGACAAGCTGAACGCGATCATCGATTCACTCAACCTGCGTTACGGCAGGAACACCCTGTATTTCGGCGGCGCGCATAGCGCCCTGCAAGCTGCGCCCATGCGCATCGCCTTCGGCCACATTCCGGATCTGACGGTCGAGGCTGACGACTAGAACACAATGACCTGCCGCACCCCTTTGGCGTCCGACAGGTCGTCGAAGGCCTCGTTGATCTGTTCCAGCTTCAAGGTCCGCGTCACGAGCTTGTTCACCGGCATGCGTCCCTGGCGATAGAGCTTTATGAAGGCCGGGATGTCGCGCCCCGGCACGCAGGTGCCGATGTAACTGCCCTTGATGGTGCGCGCTTCGGCAACGATGCGTGCCAGCGGAAAACTGAATTTCTGCGAGGGATGCGTCAGGCTCGTCGTCACCGTGCAGCCGCCGCGTCGCGTCGCCTCGAAAGCGTTACCGAAGCCATCCAGCGACGAGCTTGTGTCGATGGCATGATCCACGCCGCCCTGGGTCAGCTCCCGCACTGCCTCGGCTGCGCCTGCACTTCCGGCATTCACACAATCCGTCGCACCGATCGAACGGGCAAGCGCCAGTTTTTCCTCACTGGGATCGACGGCAATGATTCGTCCTGCGCCTGCCGTCACGGCCCCGAGCACCGCCGCGAGACCGACCCCGCCCAGCCCGAATACCGCCACCGTCTGCCCCGGCCGGATGCCGGCCGAGTACAGCGCAGTGCCCGCGCCGCACATCACTGCGCAGCCGAACAGGCTGGCTTCAACGAAAGGCAAGTCTGCGGGAATTTTCACGACGGATTTTTCCGACACCAGGGCATATTCGGCGAAAGCCGACAGCCCCATGTGGTGATGTACGGCCTGGCCATCCAGCTGCAGGCGCGGTCCGCCTGTCAGCAGCCGCCCCTCGCGGTTGGCTTGCGTGCCGCGCGCGCAAAGCGACGGCCTGCCCTCGATGCAATGCTCGCATTCGCCGCACTGCGTCAGGAATATTAATGCCACATGATCGCCCGGCTTGACCGAATGCACGCCGGGCCCGACCGCCTCGACCACGCCCGCTGCCTCGTGCCCCGGCACGATAGGCATCGGCCAGGCGCGGTCGCCATTGACCGCGGAAAGATCGGAGTGGCACAGACTCGCCGCCTTCATGGCGACGATGACTTCCCCCGCGGCGGGCGGCGGCACTTCGACTGTTTCGATGGAAAGAGGGCGGCTCGTCGCATACGTGCGCGGCAAGCCGGATTGCCTGAGAACGGCGGCCTTGAATTTCATGGCAGGTTCCTCACTAAAACGGATGCCGGAAGGCTACCACGACGCACAAAGCAAAAGACCCCGGAGATTTAATCACCGGGGTCTTTCCTGTAACTAGTCTGACGATGACCTACTTTCGCACACGTGGTGTGCACTATCATCGGCGCGGAGTCGTTTCACGGTCCTGTTCGGGAAGGGAAGGGGTGGGACCGACTTGCTATGGTCGT
>Ga0172380_10004388_pt1 | contig 18185 bp, 17 predicted proteins | sample Leawe162metaG_FD_119747 | JGI IMG/M metagenome (GOLD analysis project Ga0172380, IMG submission 119747) | Leachate microbial communities from a municipal landfill in Southern Ontario, Canada - Leachate well 162 metaG | ecosystem: Engineered > Solid waste > Landfill > Unclassified | place... | reverse complement strand
TTATGACGTGCCCAGCGGCGTGCATGGTTACAAGACGACCGATGCTCAGGGCAACTGGACCGACTACAACACCACTTACGGCGCCAACGGCAGCTACGACCAGACGTGGACCAAGAACGACGGTAGCCACGGGGAAAACGACAAGTCCGTCGACGGCAGCACGCTCACGAGCATGACCAATCCAGATGGGAGTTCAACGACCAACACTTTCGATGCCAGCACTGGCGTTCATGGCTACGAAGTAAAGAACGTCGACGGCAGCATGAAGCTGGACAATTTTTCTTCGGCGGGCATCAAGATAAGCAGCCTCTGGTCAGATGGGGCGGGAAATGAAAGTATCGAATATTACCGCCCAGATGGTTCCGTCGAGAAAGATTCATGGCAAACGAGCGATGGAAATCACGGTGACCATATCTTTGGAACGGATGGGTCAAGTATCTTCAGCAGCTTTTATTTTTCTGATGGAAGCTACGATATCAATACCTCAAACCCTGATGGCAGCCAGAGGCATCAGTTCTATTCGATCGACGAGGGAATACATGAAGATATCATTACTTATGCGGATGGGGCACAATCCGATACATGGCAGGATGATAATGGATCGTATGGCAAGCGAACGTATGATCCAATAAATCGCGAATCCCTGAATGATGAGTACGATGCGGCGACAGGGCTGACGACCCACATTGATATCATTTCAGCGGCCGATGGCTCGGTACAGCACTATGCGATGACAAGGTCGGATGGTTCCTACAATAACTACAGTGTGGATGCTACGACAGGCTATAGCGAGAGTTCTAGTCTTGAATACGAGAGCGATGGATCGTGGGTTGCTTATCACCACACCTCAGAAGGCCAGCACGACACCTCGGAAATCGACTACAGCAATGGATCGTACCAATATACAGATTGGGACAATTCAAATGGCATCTCCATAGGAGAGAGTCACACGCTTACTTACGTCGGGACGGACGGTAGTTATTCCAGAAATGACATCATCAAGTTCGGGAGTGGTTTACAGGCCAGCTACGAGATGGCCTACAATGGGGAAACAGGGAATTACACCGAGACGGAAAATATTACTTCATCCGATAGCATCAACATAAACCATATCCTGAATTATCAGGGCGATAATAATTTCTACGAAAAAGATGTAATAGGCTCTTTTACAAATGGAGTGCAAGATTTCGAACTTTGGTATACGCATTACGCTAATGGGAATTGTGAGCTTGTTTTTCGCGACGTGGAGTCACTCACAATAGTAGAATCATATTCAGGCGATAGCACTGACGGAACTTATACTTTAGCAACGCAGCTTATAGGTTTACCTCAAGACTCCTTGCCCGCTAGCACAATTTTCTCTGTAGTCAGTGCCGAGCCGCATTGGCTAGGATTCTCAATTCCAGGGTTCACCTCTCCGTAAGCGTCATGAATAGGACAAGCTGAGGCGATAAGCGGCTGTAACATTGCCTGAACTGCACGGCCTGTCAAGCCGTGCCCCCTACCGTCAGGCCGTCGATGTGCAGTGTCGGTTGGCCGCCGCCGAAATTTGCCGCATAGAGCCCCTTCTTCACCGAAGCGATGATCTCCTGCGGATCCCTACCGCGCGTCACGACAGGCGGGAGCGGTGAGAGCCGTAGCGCACGCAGCACGCTTCGTTTTCTTGATGCGTACTCAAGCCCCGAGGTAAGCCTCGATCACCCTGGGATTGCCCAGCAGGTTCTCGCCGGAGTCGGCCAGCACGATCCGTCCGGTTTCGATGACGTAGCCGTGACGCGCGATCCGCAATGCCTGGCGGACGTTCTGCTCGACCAGCAGGATGGTGAGGCCGCTGCGGTTGATCTCGACCAGGGTGCGGAAGATTTCCTGCACCAGGATCGGCGCCAGTCCCATGGAAGGCTCGTCGAGCAGCAGCAGGCGCGGCTTGGCCATCAGCGCGCGGCCGATGGCGAGCATCTGCTGCTCGCCGCCGGAGAGGTTGCCGGCATATTGGCCGAGCCGGTCCTTGAGCAGCGGGAAGAGGTGGAACACTTGCTCCAGGCTGGCGTCGATGCCGGCCTTGTCCTTGCGCGTGTAGGCGCCCAGCGCCAGGTTCTCGCCGACGCTGAGCGTGGTGAGGATGGCACGCCCCTCGGCGACCTGGACGATGCCGCGGCGGACGATCTCGTGGGGGGAGAGCCGGGAGATGTCCTCGTCCTCGAAGATGATGCTGCCCGACGCGGCGCGCAGCAGGCCCGAGAGGGCCAGCAGCGTGGTGCTCTTGCCGGCGCCGTTGGCGCCCACCAGCGCCGTGATCTCGCCGCTGTCGAGATGGAAGCTGGCGTTCTTCACCGCCTCGATGTGGCCGTAGGCGACGGCGAGGTCGTGCACGCGCAGCAGCACGCTCATGCCGCCGCTCCGGCGGCGTCTTCGCGGCCCAGGTAGGCTTCGATGACATCGGGATGGTTGCGGATATCCTCCGGTGTGCCCTCGGCGATGATGCGGCCGAAGTTGAGCACGGCGATGCGGTCGCACAGGCCCATGACAAAGCGCATGTCATGCTCGATGAGGAAGATGCCGTAACCGCGGTCGCGGATGTTGCGGATCTCCTCCATCAGCACCGATTTTTCGGCCGGGTTCATGCCGGCCACCGGTTCGTCGAGCAGCAGCAGCTTGGGCTCGGTGGCGAGCGCCCGCGCGAATTCGAGCTTGCGTTGCTCGCCATAGGAAAGGTTGTCGGCCGTCAGCGCCGCCTTGTGGTCGAGCTTCACCCAGGAAAGCAGTTCCAGCGCCCGTTCGCGGGCGCTTTTCTCGGCATCGCGGCAGGCCGGCGTGGCGAAGAACAGCGCCAGCGGGCCGTAGTCCATGAGGTGGTGCATGCCGACCATGACGTTTTGCAGCAGCGTCATGTCGCGGAAGATGCGGATGTTCTGGAACGTGCGGGCAATGCCCAGCCGCGTGATTCGATGCGGCGCGATGCCGTTCAGGTCGCGGCCCTGAAACGCGAGGGCGCCGGAGGAGGGTTGCAGCAGGCCGGTCACCAGGTTGAATACCGTCGTCTTGCCCGCGCCGTTGGGGCCGATGAGGCCGAAGATGCTGCCACCCGGCACTTCGAGGCTGACCTCCTGCAATACCTGCAGGCCGCCGAAGCGCTTGCTGAGCGCGCGGATCGACAGCATGCTCATCGCCCACCGCCGCGGCGCTCGAACCAGGCCCGGATGCGCCGGCCATCCCAAAGGCCTGTCGGCAGGAAGAGCACCACCAGCACCAGGATGACGCCGTTCACCGCCAGGCGGTAGCTGTGCAGGAAACGCAGCAGTTCCGGCAGCAGGGTCAGGATCGTGGCACCCAGCAGCGGGCCGATGAGGCTGGAAATGCCGCCGAGGACGGTCATGGTGAGGATGTCGACGGCGTTCTCGAAACCGTATTCGCGCGGGCTGATGAAGAAGGTGTAGTGGGCGTTGAGCGCCCCGGCAAGGCCGGCGATGACGGCGCCCAGCGTGAAGGCGAACAGCTTGTGGCGGTCCACGTCGATGCCCATCAGCCGCGCCGCCACTTCGTCCTCCTTGATCGCCTCGAAGGCGCGGCCGACGCGGGAGCGGCGCAGGCGCGCCAAGCCGTAGCCGACCAGGGCGAGTATCAGCGCGATGTGCCACCACTGGGTGGTAAGGGGAATGCCGTTCAATCCTTCGGGACCGCCGGTGATATCGAGGTTGAGGATGACGACGCGGCTCACCTCGCCGAAAGCCAGGGTGGCCATGCACAGATAGACGCCGGACAAACGCAGCGTCGGCACGCCGATGGCCAGCGCCACCACCGCCGGAGCCATGCTGCCTGCCGCCAGCACCACCGGGAAGGGCCAGTTGAGTTGCAGCGTCAGCAGCGCCGCGGTGTAGGCGCCGATGCCCATGAATGCCGCATTGGCGAGGGACAGCAGTCCGCAGGCGAGGGTCAGCCAGATCGAAAAGGCGAGCAAGGCATGGATGCCGACGGTAAATATCAGCGTGCTGTAGGTGGCCCAGAAGTCGGCGAAGCCTTCCATCAGCCCTTGCGCTCTAGGACGCGACCGAACAGGCCCGACGGCCGGATCAGGAGGATCAGGAACAGCAGGCCGAAGGCCACCGCATCGCCTATTTGGGAGGAGATGTAGCCCTTGCTGAATACCTCGGCAAAGCCCAGGAACAGGCCGCCGATCAGGGCGCCGCGGATGTCGCCCATGCCGCCGAGGACGATGACGGCAACGCCCTTGAGCAGGATGGGTTGTCCCATGAAGGGCGTGATGGCGTTGAAGTCGAGGCCGATCAGCACGCCGGCCACGCCGCCCAGCGCGGCGGCGGCGAAGGAAGTGAGATGAAACAGTCCTTCGACGTCGATGCCCAGCAGCGCGGCCGTCTTCGGCGACTCGGCGATGGCCCGCAAGGCGCGGCCCAACTGGGTTTTCTTCAGGGCGAAGAAGAGCAGGGCCATGAGCAGGAAAGCGATGGCGACGATGCCGATCTCCAGGGCGCGCACATGCACTTCGCCGACCACGAAATCGGCGGCGGGCAGCACCTCTTCGGGGAAACGCTGCACCTCGACGCCGAAGAGGCCTTGGATGGCGTTGGTGAGGATGATGGTCACGCCGATGGTGGCGATCATCGGGATCAAGTGCGGTGCGTTGCGGGCGCGCAGGGGCTTCAGGATCAGCACGTCGACGCCCAGGCCGATGAAGCCGGACACCAGCATGGCGGCGATGAGGCCCAGCCACAGTGGCGCAGCGAAGTGCGTCACGACGAACAACGCGGCATAGCTGCCGACCATGAAGACGGCGCCGTGAGACAGGTTGATGACCGCCAGGACGCCGAATATCAAGGTGAAGCCAAGGGCGAAGAGGGCGTAGACGCTGCCCAGGGTGAGACCGTTGAGGAGTTGTTGTTCGAGCATGGGGAAGGGCGCCGGCCCGTTTCGCTTGGGGCCGACGCCGGGGGCTTACTTGCCGGCGTAGAGGGTGAACTTGCCGCCCTGGACGATGTAGATGAACGGTTTCTGTTCGGCGTCGAAGCCGGCGGGTTTGCCGTCCTTGCCGGCTGCCGGGCGGAACTTGAAGGGGCCGGTGGCGCCGTTGATGCTGACTCGCGGCAGTGCGTCGCGCAGCGCTTGGCGATCGGCTTCCAGGTTGCCGGAAAGCTTGAGCGTTTGCAGGGCGGCGGCGGCGATGTTGAGGGCGTCGTAGGCCTGGGCGGCAAACTGGTTGGGCTCGCTGCCGAACTTCTGCTTGTAGGCGGCAACGAAATGCTGGTTGGCCGGCGCCGGGTTGTTGTTGGCCCACGGACTGCCGACGAAGGTACCCTCGCCGGCCAGTTTGGATATCTCGAACAGCTTCGGCGAGTTGAAGCCGTTGCCGCCGACGAAGGGCACCTTGATCCCCAGGCCGCGCGCTTGGAGCATGATGTTGGCCGCTTCCTCGGCGAGGCAGGAGCAGACGACGGCATCGGGATTGCCGCCCTTGATCTTGGTCAGCTGCGCCTTGAAATCGACGTCGCCCTTGACGTAGGTTTCGGTGGTGGTGACGGGAATCTTCTGCTCCTCCAGCACTTTCTTGAAAACGTCATAGCCGCTCTTGGTGAAAGCGTCGTCGTTGCCGTAGATCACGGCGACCTTCTTGATGCGGTAGTGCTTGACGGCGGTGGCGATGGTGATCGGCAGCACGTCGCTTTCCATCACCGAGTTGCGGAAGATGTAGGGGCCGATGTCGGTGATGCCGTTGGCCGTGTTGGAAGTGCCGAAGGCCACCGTCTTGGCGGCATTGGCGACGGGACCGGCGGCGAACATGGAGTTGGACAGGGTCGGGCCGAAGATGATCAGCACCTTGTCCTGGAAGATGAGTTTCTTGAAGACGTTGATGGCCTCTTCCTTCTTGCCCTGCTCGTCCTCGACCACCAGTTGGAGTCTGTTGCCGTTCACGCCGCCTTTGGCGTTGATTTCGTCTGCGGCGAGCTGGAAGCCGTTGCGGTTGGGGATGCCGTACTGCGCGGCCCCACCCGTCAGGGCCTCGGCGACGCCGATCTTGATGTCGGCGGCGCAGGCCGCGCAGCTCAAGGAGGCGCCGGCCAGGATGACAAGGAACTTGCGAAGGATATTCATGAGGCTCTCCGGAATGTTGGGTCGTCTGTCAGAAGGATCAGAGGAGAAGCTCCAATAATACCAAGAACCACCGGCCCCGGCCAATCGATGCCTATGTCGCCGCCTACTGCGTCCAGTGCGTTCGTGGCGAATTCTCCGGTTGCCTTGCGCGTTTTAAGGCGGTCTTAAGTCGGTATGACCGATGATGGGCGCAGTCATATCGACTGCATCCCATTCCTATTGTGTGAGGACATTCCGATGAAATCCATCCCCCTGTTGTTGATCGCCACCGCCTTAGGTGTCGCCTGCAGTTCGACGCCGCCTTCACCGACCGTTGCCGCCACTGGACCCGCCGATACCCATGCATCCGCTGTCGCGCCCATGCCGGCCCCTCAACAGAAAGCAACGGCCGCGGCACTGGACGACCCGAAGAGCTTGCTGGCAAAACGCAGTGTTTATTTCCCGTTCGACGTTTTCACGGTTGATCCGAAATACAACGAAATCATCCAGGCGCACGCGGCTTATCTGGGAGGCCATGCCACTACGCGCATGACCATCCAGGGCAATGCCGATGAACGTGGCAGCAGGGAGTACAACCTGGCACTCGGACAAAAGCGCGCCGAAGCGGTAAAACGTTTGCTGACGATGAGCGGAGCGACCGACAAGCAGCTTGAGGCAATCAGCTACGGCGCCGAACGTCCGAAGGCGGATTGTCACGAAGAGCGTTGCTGGCAGGAGAACCGCCGCGACGATTTGGTGTATGCCCAGCCGAAGAAGTGATGCGCGTTGGTGCATTCCTGATCCTGATGGCTGTTGCAATTTTCGCATTGACTCAAGCAACGGCCGCGCCTGAAACCAGGAAAGTGCCGGATGGCGTTATCATCTTTGCCGAAGGCAGCAATGAACCGCTGGCGGACAGCAGGGCAATCATCGACCAGTTGGCGGTTCTGGCAAAATCGGACCCTGCCAACTGGGTGTCGCTGGATTCTTACACGGACGAGAGCGGCAGTCGCGAAATGAATCTCGCTTTAGGCCAGCAGCGTATCGCCGGGATCGAGCGCGAAATGGCTTTGCAGGGTGTGCCACCGCATCGAATACGAGGCATCAGCCACGATAAGGATTCTTCAATCAAGGGTGAACAACCGATGCGACGGGTGGAAGTTCGGATAGAAAAGCTTGGCTACTGAGAGTAGGCTTGCCGTTCGGATATAACGAATGACTCCCCTACACGCCTAGCCGCTTCCCGTCCCATGCGTCTACTGCTCGTTGAAGATGATCGAATGATCGGCACCGCGGTTCAGCGCGGCCTGCACCAGGAAGGCTACGCAGTCGACTGGGTGCAGGACGGCCGCGCGGCAGAATTGGCGCTTGCCGACCAGGCTTACGACCTGATGCTCCTGGATCTTGGGCTTCCACGCAAAGGTGGAATCGAACTGCTGCGAGGACAACGTCATCAAGGGAATCGCATGACGGTATTGATCATCACCGCACGCGACGCCGTGTCCGACCGGGTTCGCGGTCTCGATGCCGGCGCCGACGATTATCTGGTCAAACCCTTCGACCTCGACGAACTGTCGGCGCGCGTGCGCGCCTTGTTGCGCAGGAACGTCGGCCGGGCCGAGCCTGTGATCCGTCACGGCGAACTCAGTCTGAACCCGGTTTCGCACGAGGTCCAGCTCAACGGCATAGCGGTGACGCTCTCGCCCCGCGAATATTCGCTGTTGCTTACCCTGCTGCAGCAACCCGGCAAACCGTTATCGCGCGTTGAACTCGAGAAGCTGATTTATGGCTGGGGACAGGAAGTCGAGAGCAACACGGTCGAAGTCTATATTCACACACTGCGACGCAAACTTGGCGCCGAATGGATACGCAACCTGCGCGGCGTCGGCTATTTCATCCCGATCGAGCCGTGATTTCGATCCGCCGCCGTCTCCTTGCCGTGTTGCTTACCGCGATCACTTTGATGATGATCGCCGGCGCATTCGGCAGCTACCGCCTGTCCCGCAGCGAAGTCGGCAGAGTATTCGACTATCATCTCAGGCAGCTCGCGCTCTCCCTTCGGAACCAGGACTTCTCCACTTCCAGCAACCCGCTGTCGCCCGGTGACAACGAGTTCCATTTCGTAATTCAAGTATGGGCCGGCGACGGGAAGCCTCTGTATTTCTCAAATCCCCAAGCCGATCTTCCCAATCGGTCGCAGCCCGGCTTTTCCACGCTCGAAACTGCCGAGGCCAGCTGGCGCATTTACACCCTCCTGTTGCACGGTCAGGTCATACAGGTCGCGCAGCCCAGGAGCGTTCGCGATGAAATTGCGACTGCTGCCGCGTTTCATACCGTCCTGCCCTTTCTGCTGATGTTGCCGCTGCTTGCGGGAAGCATCTGGTGGCTTATCGGCGGCGGGCTCGCCCCGCTGCAAAAGATTGCCCGTTCCGTCAGCACGCGCAGCCCGAATTCACTTGAACCGCTTCAGATGCATGGCGTACCGGCCGAGGCAAGGCCCTTGGTCGAGTCTATCAACAACCTGCTCGAACGGCTGGATGCGGCATTGGTTTCACAGCGGAGCTTCGTCGCGGATGCCGCCCATGAGCTGCGCACGCCGCTGACCGCGCTGCAATTGCAGGCGCAGCTCACCGAACGGGCCGAAACACAGGAGGACCGTCGCATCGCCATGGCGGAACTCAAACGCGGTCTGCAACGCGCCATCCATGTGGTACAGCAACTCCTGACACTGGCGCGACAGGACCCCGCCGATGCACTGGCCATGCCCTTGTCCGCCGTGAGCCTGGCCGAGCTCATCGCATTGGCCACAGCCGATCAAGCCAGCCTGGCGGGTGCGAAAAATATCGATCTCGGTATCAGCGAGGCCGACGAGAATGCGGTCGTGCAAGGGAACTTTGAGGCTTTGCGCACCCTCGCGGCCAACCTCATCGACAATGCCGTACGCTATACACCCGCCGGAGGCCGCATAGACGTCGCAGTTCGCTGCCGCGACGGACGATGCTGGATCGAGGTTGACGATAGCGGCCCGGGCATTCCTGTCGAAGATCGCGAGCGGGTCTTCGATCGGTTTTTCCGCAATGCGGATAACGAAGAGCCTGGCAGCGGACTTGGGCTGGCCATCGTCAAAGCCATCGCCGCGCGCCACGGCGCTTGCGTCAGCTTGGCGTCCTCCGCGCTCGGCGGACTTTCCGCGCGCATCAGCTTTCCCCACAGCCAGATCGGCTCGCTGGGTTCCGCGACCGGCAAGCAACCAGCGAAGAAGCCGGATTGACGGGGGCAATGGCCTGCGTAGTGTCGCCGATCAGTCGGCGTCTGGTGGTTGTTTAGTGCGGTTTCACAGATATTCAAATCTCATTGTCGCCCGCTATCCACTATCCGTGATCAGCGTCCTGCCACCGTCATGCGCTCGATCAGGATCGAACCGACTTGTTTTGATCCCTGCACCAGCACATCCTTGCCGATCGCCGCAATGCCCTGGAACATCTCGCGCAGGTTGCCGGCGATGGTGATCTCCTGTACCGGGTAGGCGATCCTGCCGTTTTCCACCCAATAGCCGGCGGCGCCTCGCGAATAATCGCCGGTGACATAATTGATGCCTTGGCCGAGCAATTCCGTCACCAGCAGACCGGTGCCCATCTCGCGCAACAGCCCCGCGAAGTCCAGCTCGCCGGGTTTGACGATCAGATTATGGCTGCCGCCGGCATTGGCGGTGGTCTGCATGCCGAGCTTGCGCGCCGAATAGGTGGACAGGAAATACCCTTGCAGCACCCCGTCGGCGACCACTTCGCGGTCATGGGTCGCCACGCCGTCGTCGTCGAATGGACTGCTGGCCATGGCGCCGGAGAGATGCGGCCGCTCGCTGATCTGCACATGCCTGGGGAATATCCGCTGGCCGATGCTGTCCAGCAAGAAAGAAGACTTGCGGTAAAGCGTGTCGCCGCTGACGGCATGCACGAAGCTGCCGATCAGACCGGCGGCCAGCGGCGCTTCGAACAGCACCGGCACTTGCCGCGTCTTCATGCGCCTGGCGCCTAGCCGGGAGAGGGCGCGGCGCGCGGCATAGTCGCCGATGGCCTGAGGCGCCGCCAACTTGGACCAGTCGCGCCCGGAGGTATACCAGTCGTCGCGCTGCATCGCGTCGCCTTCGCCGGCGATCACGGCGCAGGCGATGTAGTGGCGCGAGGTGGGGAATCCGTCCATGAATCCCAGGCTGTTGGCAAAAACGAACTGCGATTGCTGCACCGAAACACTGGCGCCTTCGGAGTTCTTGATCAACGGGCTGACATCGAAGGCCGCTTGTTCGCACTGCTTCGCAATCGCGATGGCTTCCTCCACCGGCAGAGGCCAGGGATGGTAAAGATCCAGATCCATGCTGTGTTTTGCCAGCAGCTCCGGGTTCGGCAAGCCGGCGAATGGGTCGGCGGCAGTGAGGCGGGCAATCGACAGCGCTGCCTCGACCGTGGTGCGCAGCGCCTGCGGCGAAAAGTCGGAAGTGCTGGCGTGGCCGCGCCGTTGGCCAAGATAGACGGTGACGCCGAGGCCCTTGTCGCGGTTGTGTTCGATGGTCTCGACCTGGCCTTTGCGCACCGCCACCGATAGGCCATAGGCTTCCGAGATATCGGTTTCGCAAGCCGTGCCGCCGAGTTCGCGCGCATGGCGCAAGACATCCGCCGCCAAGTGGCGCAATGCATCCTGTGAATAACTAAATTCCAAAGCTGACATGGGGGAGTGGGTCCGTAGCAAAGCTATAATGATACCCGTGGAACCTATCGAGAAACCCAACCTGCCCGACGAAACCGGCTACGATCCCGATCGCGCTAGCAAGTCGCAACGAAAGCGCGAGTCGACGGCCTTGCAGGATATGGGCGAGGCGCTGGTCAGCCTGTCGGCGGAACGGCTGGCGAAGATAGAGATGCCGGACAACCTGCGCCAGGCCGTCGATGATGCCAAACGCATTACCGCGCATGGCGGGCGGCGTCGCCAGATGCAGTACATTGGCAAACTCATGCGTTCCATCGATCCGTTGCCGATTCAGGCCGCGCTCGACGCCATCGCCGGTGTCTCCGCTGCCGAGAATGCCCGCATGCACCGTCTCGAAAATTTGCGCCTGCTGTTGCTGGAAGACGAGGGTACGGCGCTGGCGGAGATTGTCGCTGCGCACCCGGGCGCCGATCTGCAGCAGTTGCGCCAGCTCTGCCGCAATGCCCGCAAGGAGCAAGAGCAGCACAAGCCGCCGCGCGCCTTCCGCGAAATTTTCCGCTTTTTGAAATCACTTGAAGAGTCCCATGGATAATCCACTCTTGATCGGCTTGGTGTCAGTCTCCGACCGCGCCTCCTGCGGCGTCTATGAAGACAAGGGTATCCCGGCGTTGCGCGAATGGTTCGCTGCGGCGCTGACCACGCCATGGCGGATGGAGACCCGGCTGATCCCCGCCGAGCAGGCCGAGATCGAGAAGACCCTGGTCGAGCTTTGCGACCAGGCCGGTTGCCACCTGGTGCTGACCACCGGCGGCACCGGACCGGCGCTGCGCGATGTCACGCCCGAAGCCACCTTGGCGGTGGCGCACAAATTGATGCCGGGATTCGGAGAGGAGATGCGCCGCATCAGCCTGAACTTCGTGCCGACGGCGATACTTTCCCGCCAGGTCGGCGTGATCCGCGGCAAGTCGCTGATCCTCAATCTGCCCGGCCAGCCGAAGTCCATCAAGGAAACGCTGGAAGGCGTCAAGGATGCCGACGGCAAAACTCTGATCGATGGGATATTCGCCGCGGTGCCCTACTGCATCGACTTGATCGGCGGACCTTATATCGAGACCAACGAGTCCGTGGTGAAAGCCTTTCGTCCGAAGTCCGCCACCCGGCCGAAATAAACGCTAAGCCGCCAGCCACTGCGCCAGCAACCCGGCGCCCCAGGCCACGCCGAAGCCGGTGATGTCGCTGGCGACCGCTCCCAGCCCGTCCTTGCAATTGGCGGCGGAAAGATCGACATGCAGCCACGGCAAGTCATGCGTGAAACGCTTGAGGAAGCGTGCCGCCAGGATGTGGTCGGCTTCGCCTTCCAGCGTACATTGCTTGATGTCGGCGACTTTGCTTTCCAGTCCGGCCTCGTAGTCCTCGTCCATCGGGAAGACGCAGACGCGTTCTCCGGTCTGGCGCCCGGCACCGATGGCCAGCGCCGCCAGCGCATCGCTGCTGGCGAAGACGCCGGCATAGCGGTTGCCTAGCGCGCCGACCATGCTGCCGGTGAGCGTGGCAAAGTCGATCAGCAGGTCGGGTTTGGATTTGCTCGCCAGCGTCAGCGTGTCGGCCAGCACCAGGCGTCCCTCGGCGTCGGTATGCACGATCTCGATATGGGTGCCGTCCAGCGCCGTGACGATGTCATTCTGCTTGTAGGCTTGCGCCGAGATGTTGTTTTGTGCGATGGCCAGCCAGGCATCCACCGCCACCGGCAGATGGAGTTTCTGTATGGCAAGCAGCAGCGCCACTGTTACCGCCGAACCGTTCATGTCCTCGTGCATGCCGGCCATGTATTTCGCCGGCTTCAGGTTGTGTCCGCCGGTGTCGAAACAGATGCCCTTGCCGACCAGGGTCACGCGCCGCAGGTTTTTCTCTACACCCTTGGGCCGATAGGCAAGATGCACGATCGCCGCGTCCTGCTCATGGCTGCCTTGCGCCACCGCGCAGAAAGCGCCGGCGCCGAGTTTCTTGAGGCGCTTGAATGGGTATTCCTCGATGCGCCAGCCTTGCGTCTTGGCCATGCCACGCAAGCGTTTGCGGTAGCTGCCCGGCGTTAGCTCGTTGGGGGGCAGGGCGGTCAACTCGCGCGCCAAGGTGTTGGCCTCGGCCAAAGCGGCCACTGAAGCGAAATCGGCCTTGTTGACCGCGCCATGGAGCACCAAGCGTTGCAGCGGCTTGGGCTGCTTCTGCTTGCGTACCGGCAGCATGGCGCCATTCAGCCACAGCACATACGCTGCCTCGCGAGCGAGCGCGCTGGCTGCTTGCGGGTCTGTTGCGCACACTGTCACATGGACTTCGCGCGGTGTTTCGTCGAGCAGCAACAGGGCGGCTTTGCGCAGCGCGCTGAGTTGCGCGAAACGCGCCTGCTCCGGGTCGATCATGACATAGGCGTAGCGTCCGCCGCCGGGCTGATCGATTGCCAGCGGGGTCTTCGTCAATTCCGCGAGCTTCATTTCGCGCCGCTTGAGTACCTCGGAAAAACTGGTGCCGGCCGGCAAATCGGCGGGCAGTGTCTTGGTCAGGGACATCACGATCAGGGCGTGGATGGGTTGTGCGGATTTGGCGCCCGTGTCTTCATCCAGCGCCATGGGCTGGCATACGAGCTTGGCAAGCGGCATGATGTTTTCCTTTAGAATAGAAGCCGATTATAGCAATGCCCCTTTCGACACCATCTTCGACACGGCCCCATGCAGCAATATCTCGACCTGATGCGCCACGTGCTCCAGCACGGACAAGCCAAGAGCGATCGCACCGGCACCGGCACGCTGTCGGTATTCGGTTGGCAGATGCGTTTCGACCTGGCTGACGGCTTTCCGCTGCTGACTACCAAGAAGCTGCACACCAAATCCATCATCCATGAACTGCTGTGGTTCCTGCAGGGCGATACCAATATCCGCTACCTCAAGGATCATGGCGTCTCGATCTGGGACGAATGGGCCGATGCCAGCGGCAATCTCGGGCCGGTCTACGGCAAGCAATGGCGTCGTTGGGAAGCGGCCGATGGACGGGAAATCGACCAGATCGCCCAGTTGATCGACGGCCTGAAAAACAACCCGGATTCGCGGCGCCACATGGTTTCGGCTTGGAATCCGGCCGATGTGCCGAAGATGAAACTGCCGCCCTGCCACGCTTTGTTCCAGTTCTATGTGGCGGGCGGCAAATTGAGTTGCCAGTTGTACCAGCGCAGCGCCGACATTTTTCTCGGCGTGCCTTTCAACATCGCTTCCTATGCGTTGCTTACGCTGATGGTGGCACAGGTCTGCGGCTATCGGCCGGGTGAATTCATCCATACCCTGGGCGATGCCCATCTCTATACCAACCACCTAGATCAGACGCGGTTGCAGCTGTCACGTGCCCCACGGTCTTTGCCGACGTTGCGCATCAATGCCGAAGTCAGGGATTTGCTGGCATTTCGCTTCGACGACTTCACGCTGACGGACTACGACCCGTATCCGCATATTCCGGCGCCGGTGGCCGTCTGATCCATTGAGGACATGACGTGGGGTATCGACGGCGGTGAGGCCGAAGTTTCAGCGACGCTGCATCAGTTCCTGGCATGCGAAATTTGGAATTCCTCCACGCCTTCAAAGGCATTGAGTTCTTCTGCCAAGACCGAAATGGGGGCGCCTTTGTTTTTTCCCTTGGCAATGGCGATGTAGCGCCATTCCTGTCGGTTATTTACCAACTGAATGTTTAACGAGCCATCCGCCAAGTCATAACCCCGCTCATGAGCAATGCGGCGAAGCGCGCTTTCTTGCGGGTTGAAGCCAGGCCGGAAACACATCATAACGGCAACCGCTTGGCGAGATGGCAGCCATTGTTCAAGTTTGGCTGCCCACATCATCAGGGCCGCAGATAGAAGCGTGAGCAGAATCGCAGCGGCATAAAACCCGATACCCACCAAAATCCCGATCGCCGACGATGCCCAAATCGAGGCGGAGGTCGTCAATCCGCTGATGTTCATGCCTTCTTTCATGATCACGCCGGCGCACAAAAAGCCGATGCCGGTCACGATGCCCTGAATGACGCGGGTTGGGTCGGGAAACATTTGGCCGGCAACCGTACCTGGCGTTGTTCCTCCGTACCAGAATGACGGGTAGCCGACGACGACTGTGATTGCGCAGGACGCCATGCAGACAAGACCGTAGGTTCGCATGCCGGCGGCACGACCGTGGTAGGAACGCTCGTAGCCAACGATCAATCCCAGCAGCAGGGCACCAAAGAGATTGGTAAAAACCAACAGGTTGACGGCAATTTCCTGTGGGGACCAATACCGAGCGATGATTTCAAGTGATAGCGGATTCATGATACTGTCATTTGGCGGGAGTGTTTGGATTCGACCGGGTCAGCCGAGAGGCCTGTTTTCGTCCAGGCAGAGCAGTCGTACCCGACCCTGTGCGACAAGCTGTTCCTTGCTGTCCCGGATCCATGCCTCCCACACCTGGGTCGAGCGTCCACGGGTCACGGGGCGAGCCATGGCATGCAGTTTCCCCGAACTGACTGCCCGGATGAACGAGGTATGGTTCTCCAGTCCGACGACGCGGTCGCCGCGGGGGCGTGCGACAAGCAATGCGCCTATGGAGGTCAATGTCTCGATCACTCCGCAATGCACGCCGCCATGCACAATGCCATAGGACTGACGGTGCTTATCGGTCACTTCCCATTCGCAGGTAACCTCATCCTGCGAAGCGCTGAGGATGACGATCCCCATCTCCCGCGCCCAGCCGGGAAGCTCATTGATCAATTTGACAGTTTCATCTGCCATCAATTTGTCCAGTCTGCAAAAGAAAGAGAATTGAAGTAGCGATCACTAGGCAGCAGGCTACTTGATGTGCAGTGAAGAATCAACCGATGTGCGCTGGCTAAATGGGCGTGACTTGAGTCAGAGAGAACTCTCTGCGTTAAAGGGCGACGATTCATGCCAATGAACTTTGGCTTGGTCAAGATGGTAGTCCGCGATGGTGGTTAATGGCCCGCCAATTTCAGTGGCTGCATAACTCATAAGGCTAATGCGGGTGACTAGACAGCGTGATGTGTCGTCTTGCGGGAAAGCATCCAGGCGCCTGCCAACTGTCTCGCTTGGCCATGTGCCAGCGTAGAGTCCCACCGTCACATGGGGAGTGTAGTCTTCCCGCAATGCGTTCGGCTTGGATGAATTGAGGCAAGTACGCATGATAGCGATGCTGTTTGTTGTATCTCTGACATAAAGAAACGGGGCCAAGGGAAAGCTGCCCAGAGAGCCGATTTCAACTTCAAACGGGCTCAGGCAAGCCTGCCGCAGTGCCAGTATTTGGGCTTTCAGGTTCTTTTCCCCAAAGTCGTCGGCGTGTTCCGGCTTGTTACTGGGGAATCCACAGGTGCTTAGGGTGATGTGGGGTTGTCGGTGGTAACCCGCGAGGAGAAAATCGGAGAGGTGAGTTTCGGCGGTGCGCACTTGCTGGCGTACAGCCGGGCAATCGACGTCGATTGCCCAAATTGCAAAACGGGACCGGCCCAAATGCCATTCCGGAAAGTCCCGACGTAAATTCGGGATGGTATGGGAGAGTTCAAGAAAAACTCTGCCGACAGTTTTGCGGACGGTATTAGGCACGGCTAGACACGGCTACCGCTGCCGGCTTATGACGATGGAGTGTCCGGCTTTCTCGCGCCAGTGCACCGCAAACCCCAAGTGAAAAGCAACGGGGCGGTTATTCGGGGAACGTCGAAACGCGGTCGTAGAACTCGAGAACCCGGTCGCAGTTGTCGGAGTCCATCTTCGCCATCGCTTCACGAGGGTGCTGGTTGAGCGTCCCCGAGATCATGTAGGGGACCGAATAGCCCCATTCGATTTTGCGATACCAGGGAAGAACGACCCGGTCAATCGCCTCAATGACCGGTCGGACGGAAAATTTCGGATTCTTCAGGAACGACAGGAGGAGTTCGAGCGGACAGTTCCCCGCACCGCGTCCGAATCCATACAGCGTCGCATCGAGGTAATTCGCCCCAGCGATAATCCCGGCGATGGTGTTCGCGAACGCGAGTTGCTGGTTGTTGTGCATGTGCAAGCCGATTGTTTTCCCAGGCAGATGTTCCTGGTACTGGTGGACGAGGTGCTCGATGTCTTCTTGATAGTAGTTGCCAAAACTGTCGACGACATAGATGACCGGTACGCGGCTCTTGCCGAGATCGTCAAGCGCTTCTTCCAGTTCGCGGCCGGTGATGGTCGAAACCGCCATCAGGTTGATCGTCGCCTCGTAGCCTTTGTCCATGACATGGTGTGCGAGTTCAATCGCCGCATCGACCTGGTGAGCGTAGCAGGCCACACGGACAAGGTCGAGCGAACTCTCGTTGGCCAGCGGGATGTCCGCATATTCGATCCGGCCAATATCGGCCATTGCGGCGAGCTTGATCTTTTTCGGTTCGTTCCCGATGATGCGCTTCAGGTCGGCCTCGGCGCAGAACTTCCAGGGGCCGTATTCGGATCGGGAGAACGCCGACTCGGAGCTGAAATAGCCGATTTCCATGTAGTCGACGCCGGCGGCGGCGGTCGATTCGTAGACCTGTTTGACAAACGCATCGTCAAATTGCCACTTGTTCATGAGTCCGCCATCGCGAACGGTGCAATCAATCACTTTGATTTCGGGGCGGTACATGGTGGAATCGTCCTTTTGCGTAGGTGGTGCAGGTCTTGCGTCCCTACCGCGTTCAACTGCACGCGGTGCGCCGCAAAACTAATATGCTAGTATATCATCGCGGCGGCCTGGAGGCAACGTAGAGGCAATTTCGATCGGTGTCCCAATAGCCTTTTAGTGTGCCTCTATCAACTCCATCAAAATGGCTAGCTGCCTCCTCTTGAAAAGAGACTTTCTGTCAAATCAAGTCAAAGCTGCTACGGCTTATCGTCTCGATCAACGCGAGCGCAGCGAGCTTTCGCATTTGAGACGCTGAAATTTCCGGCATCTTTCTCCATTCGGAAATGGAACTGTTGTACTCCTCAGAAAGATTGTGAGCGAACAACAGCGCAGCCTCCAAACTTTGTACAAGCATCACTTTTTGCATGGCGTCAGCAAGAGCCTCGAATGCCCTTCTTTCGGCATCTACATGTAAGGTTTCAGCAGCTTCTGTCATGCTTATTCTCTTCTTTCTCGATGGGGGCTAATGCTAATGGCTCCCGGCGCGGCAACAAATGCACGAGTCTGGTTGTAGCTATATTCTTGTCGTCGCGATCGATGGTGGGCGGTAGTCGAGAAGGGTATCCTGACCCGCCCCCGACCCGGTCGCACGCCAGGTTTTTCGTTAGGCGATCTGATAAATGGGAGATTTGATGGGGTCCAACAGCCAGATTACAAGAAAAACTTATAAATCAAGGTAATCTGGCGGAGACGCAG
>Ga0172380_10004387_pt1 | contig 18188 bp, 25 predicted proteins | sample Leawe162metaG_FD_119747 | JGI IMG/M metagenome (GOLD analysis project Ga0172380, IMG submission 119747) | Leachate microbial communities from a municipal landfill in Southern Ontario, Canada - Leachate well 162 metaG | ecosystem: Engineered > Solid waste > Landfill > Unclassified | place... | reverse complement strand
AGTCTGCCCCTGGTACAATGACGGTATCATATTGCGAGGTAGTATCGAAAGCCCCTTGGTAAGAAAGAGTATCAGAGAAATGCAAAGTATCATTTACTATCCATAATTGTTTAAGGTCAGTGAAAACAATCAGACTATCAAACAATTGACTATAATGCAAAGTATTCAGATTTATATATCCTCCAGGATTAGTCATTAAAGTGAATATATAAAAACCATGAGTTGGTGTGACCCCATAAGGAGCATCCCAACCTGTTATAGAATAAGGGGTTGCCACACTTCCCACCTTTCTTTGTGCAAAAACTAAATTAACAGAAAGTAATATTAATAAAAATAAAATTAATTTTTTCATATTTATCTCCTATCCGAATACTCCAATTTCTTGCCCTTCATTTTGTCCCAAACCTTCGGCAATATTATCAACATTAACTTCCATTAATCCCGAAACAGTAAACCACATCCCAAGTTCCTTTAACTTAGAATTTGTAGAAGTAGCAGGCAAAACTATTTTAAATCTTATTCTGCCAAAACCTACAAATAGAGAAGTCTTACTTTTATACATCTTGTAATTCATAGGTATTGTTAAAGTTTCTACAAGATAATCTTCCATATATATATATATAGTAGCATATTTATCATCTTCAATTTCAGCATCTTTGAAAGATATATATATATCTTGTAATATTTTCATTTGTAATTCAGAATCATAAAATTGTGCTTTGGAATCATAAAGAGACGAACCAGTATTTAATTGGCAAATATCATCATGAGTTTCAATAGTAGCTTCTAATAAAGTTGATACTGTCGGGTCAAGTTTATATATAGCATTATCCGTGCTCAAGATATAAGTACAATTATCAACAATCCCTATGAAACCTTTGATGTTGAAAGATAACTCATATTTCTTCCAAGCACCAGTGGATAATTCATATATTATGATATAATCACCAACCTGAATCCAATATTCGTTTGTAGCTTTATTGTAAATAGTTACAATACTTTCTTTGCCATTAAGTTGTTCCCAAAATTTTTTATGGGTTATATCAGTCAAAGATTTAGGAGCTTCCATTCCACCAGCATATCCAACCACTGCCCATTGGTTAGTCCATAATAATATCTCACTAAATGCCATACCATTGAAATCAACCGCAAGGGAGGCAACTGATAATATACCCTTGCCTCCATTAACAGCTTTTATCTTGCGGAAGGGAGAACCCGAAACACTTTCAATAGTATAAACATAATTGTTCTTTTCAGTGATTACAACAATTTCATCAAGTGGGGTAATACATATTGCTTTATTAAGTACATCACTATCAGTGATCATATATCCGAATAAATCTTCTTCGCTATAAGGGAAGCAATCTGGTTGAGAAAGCCCCGTACCACTTATATGAGAATAATAAAGTTTATTATCATCTCTAACAAAATAAACCCTATTACGATAGAATGCTTCGAAATATATGTATTTCTGTTCATCAACCCTTACGTCAGCACCAAGCCCATAGTTAAAATTTAATGTAGTTACAACATCAGGAAAATCTTCTGCAACTGTCAGTGCCCCCTTCAAGACACTCCCAGTATGCACCCAATTCCCATTCTCGACTAACACTTCTTTATATAAAGTATATATATTACCAAATTCCAGGTATAACTCATATGAAACTATACGCCAATCAATTAATTCAGGGGCAAAAGATAATTTCAAATCATCGAAAAACCCGATAGCAAATTCTTCTTTTATCTGGGCACGTTGTTTGTCTTGATACTTGGCTAGTACACATCCATTTAAAGCAATTAATTCTATATCTCGCATATTAATATATGGCGAACTACTTGAATCCTGGGCAGGCAATCCTATACCTATCCATAATTTGAAAGAAGTCTCGGTAATTTTTTCATTTGTTTCAACTACCATATTAACTTCTTGTTCAAACTTCTGTAATATATCATCATCTTGTGAAGAAGTAAATGCATTCCAAACCTCCACCCAAGAAGCATCACTATCGGGGTCAGTAGTAACTGAATTATTAGTAAAGCCTACTTTCAAATGTGTATATCCATTTACAAGATAACCTGTTCCCCAATTGAACTTAATAGTACCAAGATTTTTTAACCCACTAATATTAATCCATCCCCATTTGCCATCAGTAATAGAAGTATTATAAAATCCGATAGCTCCCGCCATAGACGCAAAAGAAGGCAAGGTAGGGGTACCTGACCAGACAAAAACGGAACCTATATTAAAATGGGTTAAAAAAATGTTATTATTACAATCTTCTAAAAAAGTCGAAGTAGCTTCAGTATCATAAGTAGCATTAATATCACCCTCTGCCAAAACCCACCCAAGCCAACGTGGAAATACATACCAACCTGCAATTCGTTTGTATTCGGTAAATGGCGATAGAGGATCATCTAAATAAGTAAGTTCAGGCAAATGAACAAAAGTCAAATTGAGAATAACAGTTTTAGAAGCAGCATCACCCATCGCATAAGTAGCATCTACATTAAGATTGATTTTGAATTGATTCTCTGCTAAATCATAACTAACTCTAGTAGGTTTATTTATAATTAAATAATCACTATTTTGTTCATCTAAAAATATTTCAGTAGCATTAATAAAAAACCGTAATGTATGGACATTAGTAACTAGTTTATATAAAATTGTGATATAAGTGTCACCCTGAGTAGGATGATAAAAATATTTATAACTAATTATTTCCCATCCGGCAGTTATTAAAGTTTGGATAGCAATAGGGAAAGCTATAGCAGTAGGAGAGGCAGCATTAGATATAAAACCATTACGGTAATCAGCATTAATTATATCTCGGAGATAGTTCTTGTCAATATCAACTTCATCAGCATCAACAGACGGAATCCAATTCTCAAAATTAGCAAATTTTTTGAATCCATCCATATCATTCCCTTTACAGAATCATATCTGCATAATTATTTAGAAAATTAAATGGTTCAATAGTAGGTGTTTCAGAATTTGTGTTAACATATCCGTATAAATCTTTAGATATTATAGTCTGTTCATTAGTATAATATTTTAATGCAGTTTGCAAACCATATATTTTAGACTGTTGGTCATCAGGAACTGATGTTAACATTCTAACAATTCTCTTAATAGTAACATTGATAACGATCAGATCATGATATGCTTTGAATAAAGCAGGAGAAAGAGTTAAATCAGTACCTACTGCAGTTGAATAAGATTGAGAATAATATAATTTAGCAGTACCTGCAATAGCTGGTTTCCATAATAATTGCTGTGGGTCGGTATCGGAAAAAGTAAACCCAACCAGTCCATCATAGTCAGCATTCTCTTTCGTAAATATTTCAACAACTGGAGTAACAGGAGTAAGTAATTCAGTGAAAGAAGAAGTCTCGACTTCTACATTAGGATTCCATCGCATATATTCTTCGTATTGTAATTCTTTGGAATCATAACGTTGACCATCAGAATTATAGAATATAACTTGTTTAGGAACAAAAAAATCATCAGGCACATCCACTTCTTGAGAAACAGTAGTTAAAATAAAATCTGTTGTTAATTCTGTCTTGAACGGTTCGGCTTTACGATATATATTATTAATTGCATCGAACATATCATCTTTCATAGTCTCAAGATAACCTGCCTCTTTATTACCAAGATTATTTGTATTAGCCAACACCCTTCGTATTATATCTGCGTAGGTCATTTTGTCCCTCCAAATAATCCTAATTTCTCTTTGATACGGGCATCGAGCATCGCACTTCTTTCCCAATGGTGTTCAATATCTCTTGCTTGCCGTTCAGCTATATCAAGGAATATATCATCTAGTCCAGTTACGAAAAATTCTTCCGCTATATCAGCAATAGTATAATCAGCCCGATTTACAAACCAAGAACCAGTTATCTGTTCTCCAGTCTTGTAACCAATAAGTTTTATTTCTCGTACATAAGTATCTGAGTTAAATAAAATAGTAAATAATCTATCAGTACGCGATAATAGAGTGCTATTTGATAATCTGGAAATAAATTCAATCGGTCTAATATAAATAAATTCATCTGAAGAAGAACCAAGCAATTCTATTATACCGATACAGCCAATGGGACAATCTATTGTCGCTATTGCCCCCGATTCAGTGGGAACTCCCAGAGAATCATAAACAACAGCGCCTTGTAAATCACCCGATAGTTGTTTCAGTATAGGAGAATCGCTATACACGGATATAAGACGCAAAGTCTCAAGCAAGGCAGAATTGCACAATCCGATCAATGCGGAACTTGTCCATCTTCTACCATTATCACTCGCTAAAGTAATGAGAGAAGCGTCTGCTTTTCTCATGTCTTGCAGACGCTCTCTTAATTTAAGTATGGAATTACCGAATGTCATCAGTTATACTCGCGCTACTATAAACACTTCGACTGCGAGAGAACTTCCATTTGAAGCTGCGGTAGTCAAGGTTTTACCTACACCAGTAGCATAATCAGATTCAACAGCATTAAGATTAGTATTAGTAGCTGCTAAAACTTCTTTCACATTAGCATAAAGTATCTCTTGAGCACCTGGAATATTAATAATCAGATTATTACCAGCAGTATAATCTATAGTTACTGTATATCGATGAACGAAAATAAATACATTCTTTTCGAAATACGGAGTACCTGCATTTTTTATATCTGCTAATAATGCTTCTGAATTACCAATAGTATATGTTTTAGTATCGGAAGCCATTTAATCCTCCTTAACTTAAAACTGTTTCAGAATTTGTACCTAATAAAAATCCTCTGATTGTCAAAGCACCATCGGCAATAGAAGTTGTATTTACTCTTACTGTAACTGCTCCGGCAGTTATTTCGCAATCAGTAGTATAGTTATTAATTGAATCTCCTGCAGCGAATACACTGGAAGAATGCAATGGAAGCACACCGATTACAGAGCCAAGAGTAGTAGGCACTTCAACATCGCCAGCATTAGTCCCAATAGTAACAGCAACTTGAAAATACTCCATAAGAATACTACCAGGTCTATCACCATCATTTGTCATTCCGACAGGTACAAGTGCAAATTTATTATAAGATACTGCTTGTTCAGCCATTGTACACCTCCTTATTCGGTTACGCCATATACTCTGAAATGAGTAGTAGCTAATCTGCGAACAAGACCGAATGCATAATACAATTCACGCCATGTTCCCTTAAATCCTGAATTAGATTCATAAGAATCTTGATCCTCAGGGTCATCACTCATTGCCACTTTTTCAGCGATCTGGAAACAACCATACTTGCCTTTCTCACCATAATTGTATTCGGTAAGATTAAGTATTATTGCTTGTTTATCCATACCAAGTTCAGATAGAATTGGAGCATTAATATAATGGGTTATTCCATCTCTGCCAGTACCTTCGATTGAATTAACTTTCATTCCGTAATTAACGGAAAGTTGAGTATTATCACCGAATCCGCGTTTGTTTTCATAAGCAGCAGCCATATATTTAGTGTAAGTACTACCACCAAACATATAGAGTTCGCGGACACCGGAAGTATCAAGTGCCTGAGCAATTATATCGTTAATACGGGAAACATTAAGTACACCATTAACATTGATATAATTATCAGAAGGAATAAACTCTATTATACCACCAGTCTCATATTCAGATTCATTACCAATTTCAACCATTGATTTTTTGCCCATCAAAACTGCGCGTTCAATAGTTTTCATTAATCGTGTTCTATTAAGGGTAAAATTAAGATCGAGTTGTTCGTCACCGTTATTCATTAAGAAAGTTTTGATACCGCCACCTTGAGTAAGATGCTCACCAATACCATAAGATTCTCTTGTTATCTGAATACAGTTTTCAAGATAAGAACCGTTTTTAGCGACAGGAGGATTAGGACGTTGATTAGTTTTAGCTACAGAGTTTACGATAGTTAGATAAGTAGCAGTCGGGATAGCTGGCATTTGACCAGTTACCGCAGTGCAAACACCATGTGCTCTTTTTATTTTTAACCAAGTGAAACCAGTAGCCGCAGCATTGCCATCGTAAGCAGAATCCGGCTCACCTATTGCTAATATTTTTAGAACTTCCGGCAAATAGATACCCGCTGTTGGAGAAAAAGTAGTTGAGACATGAGTATGAGCAGTTACAGCAGCAGCCGTAAATGTTGTATCAGTTGCAAGCCGAAAATTTGTGTGAAGTCCAGCACCAAAATTATTGGTTACTTTTACATAATCAATAAATGTAGCTGCAACTGGTTGAACAGAAGCTGAAGCAGTTTTGTAACGATAGTCAATTTCATCATATTCTTGGTATCTGAATCTCCAGTCTGTAAGCATCTCAGCAGGAACAGTCCCAAGTTTTTCAGAAATTACTGTAAGAATCGATAATGGGTTAATTTCTCTTACGGCGAAATACTTGAATAAATCTCCTTCTTGTGCATACATCCGAAGTCTATCTTGAATATGAGGACTATCATACCAACCGCGATAAGTAGTGCTATCAGAACCCGCCATTGTAATACCTCGTTTTTTTTAATTGTTAGTAGCAGAAACGCGATTCAATTCACGCCGTGCTGGATTAAGTTTGCCTCTTTGTAAATTTTGTGGTATAGCATTACCTTTTATTTTTGTAGCATCGATTGGAGTCTCCTCTGATGGGAGATAAAGTCCTTTTGAGTGATATTGTTTATGGATATCGTTAATGACTTTATCAGTCCGTGCTTTAGCAAGCTCTTCAAAATGCATACCACGAAAGATAACACGCAATGAATAAGGATTTTGTTCAGAATCAAACTTACCTTCTTTGATTGCGTTTTGATTTTCATCAATTTTAGCTAAGGATTTTGTGAATGCTTCGTCAGCAGACTTATGCGCTTCTTCAGCATTTATTACATTACCTTTCTCATCGTATTTAACAAATTCAGAATCCGGGAAAAAGGTATCACGTAAATATTTCATATCACCTTCAAGTTGAGATTTTGCAGTTGTCAAAACTTCATTCTCAAGTTGGACTTTTTTATTATATTCGTTATTAAATTCTGTTTCTTTTCTTTCAGTAGAAACTCTAAACTCATAAGAAGGAGTACCAGCTTTGTATGCTTCAGAAGGATCATAAACAAAAGTACCAGTTTCTATCTTAAATTTCTTTTCAATATCAGGGACAAGTTGACCATCTTGAAATTGGGCTAATCTCGATTGCACATCACCACCAGAAGCAACTTGCTTCTCAAGAAATTCAGGTTCAGGTAAATTAAAATCTTTTTGGAATCGCTTATAAGTACCTATTGCATCTTTCCGCAATCCCTCTATAAATTCACGATGCTTGGTAAGTTCTTCATCTGGTTTAGCTGATTCAAATGCTTGAATTTTCTTTTCACGTTCCGAAACAATACGTTGATGTTTCTTAACATCGTTTGCAAGAGTAACTGTTTGGTGGTAAACATCTTCACCATACTTTTCTTTAAGTGGTTGATATTTTTTCAGATCATCTTCACTTAAATCTTTAATAAAAGAATAATCATAGACAGGTGGAGGAACTTGTGGTTGCATTGACTCTGGATTGGATGCAGATGGTTTATTTAATTCATGAGCTAAAGACCTATTCGCCCCTGACCTGACCACTGACTCTTCGCTATTACCTACAACTGGTGGATTTACTACTTGTTCTTCTACGACTTCATCAGCCATTTCATTCTCCCTGTACCATATTATTTAATAAATCTGGATTATTTTTAACTTCCAGTAAAAGTTTTTTAAGCTCAGCACCAAATTTAGCATTTTCAGTTTCAAAGCCTTTCTGCTGTATCTGATTAGCTAAAATTTTAGTCTTACTATCAAGTTCTTTAATAACTCCTTGCATTTGTTCAATAGTAGCATTTTGCTGATTAACGGTATCTATTTGTTTTATTACTTTATCAACATCGGGGATATTAACACGAGATAATATAGCAGGCAATAATTGTGGAACTTTTAATTGAGTTGCTAAGTTAGTAAGTAAAGCGGCTTCTGTCCCACTCTCGAAACCAGAAGAACCAGAAGTAGTGAATCGTACATCCTTAAATCCAATACTCAAATCAGTATTGGGGTCTATCTCAATTTTATCGGGATCTTGCGCATTGGGACGCAATACGTTATATTTCTGTGCTGGTTGCATATCACCTTTTTCATCAATAGCAATTGAATAACTATTAGGTGGTGCAAAGTTCTTATAAAATTCGCCAACTACTTTACCTACTAAAGATAAAGTTGCATCGGATTGCGCTTGTCTACGTCGTATTTTATTACCACCAGCAGATTGTAAAGAAGCTACGGTACTGAATACATTCGGAGCATTTTGGTCGTTGCCCATCATAACACCAAATATACCAGTTACATATTCCATAATAGAAGTAATATACTTAGGCATTGCCAACCATGCTTCAGTAAGAGGTTTACTTTCAAGTATAGTAGGTGGTTTAGTAAGTCCAGGTATCTTTTGCTCCCAAGCTAACATAGCACCTGGTTTTGCAAAACCATGCTTCCATTCATCTATATCGGGGATGGAATCTTTTTCATAGACAACCCTTAAAGAGTTCATTAATGAACCATTAATAAGGGCTATCATCATAAATTTGTTAAGAGCACGTTGTAATGGATACATATACCATACACGACCATAAGGATAAGGATTATCAATGTGATCATAAGTAAGTGGGACTATATTATAATTTTTAATAGGATAAACAACTTTATATCCTAATTTCCCAACTGATGTATATTCAGTAAGACATAATTCTCGGCGTTGTACAACTTTTATCTTATCATCCCTTCGCATAGCCTCCAGATCAGGTGTTAACTCTTGCACCATTTTATAACCAATTTGAGTATCACCATAATTTATGTCTTGAACCATAGGAACAATAATATTCATATATTGTTCTTCAAGAACCAATTTCTGTATAAAAAGGACAGGACTTTCTTTACTGAAAGACGAATATCTACTTCCCGATACCCTAACTGGAGGAGCAGGTGCGCCTTTAACAAATTCATCTTCGAATTTCTCCATTGTTAAATCTGGTTCAATTGATTTAACAAATTTATAAGCTGCTAATTTAGATAGTTCCATTGCTATTATCATATTATCAGCATCATCATAAAAAGGAGAACGGGTAAGTGGATGGGGATAGAAATATCGCCAATTAAGATGTTTTATATCAACAGTAAATTCACCAAATTCATTACGTGGGACTATATAAAATAGTCCATGCCCGACATTGCTACTGTCTCTTACAACTCTATCATATTGCAATGCACCAGCAGAGTCGTACCAAGATTTAGTAATTAAATAATTATAAATCGCAGCAACATTTTTAGAACGTTCAGTTAAACTTTCTTGATATGGATGTATGATTGGGGCTACTTTAACGGTTGGTTTGCTTGAAATCATCATAGCTTCCGCTGTATCGCAGATAGCCGTTGTTATAGATATAGGTAAGGGTGCTTGTCGATATGCTAATAACTCAGCTTCTTCACTTGCTGAAAAATGACTGCCATATCTAAACTTTTCAAATCTTGTAGCATCTTTTTCCCAAGGATTACGATATGTAGCATTATCTTTATAATCCTTAAAATTTTCCTTCTGTATTTTTTCATCCCACTTTTTCGGCATCACACTGTGACCAGTCAGTTGGAAATTATTTTTCAATGGAATTAAAAATACTAAAAAAAAACTAGTTTGTCAATACGTGGGAAATAAATTAATCTACTACCCAGCCTTCGTAATCATTTAATAGAGATGACTTATTAGATTTAATGGGAACATTCCTTTTCTGCTGCTCCACATCCATATAACCAAGGGGACTGAAAGGAATCTTACGTGGGAAAGATATAACTTGTTCGGCAAGATATATCGAATCCAGTCTGTCTTTAGGACAATCTGGAAACGAATCTATATCACTTTCTAATGGCTTAAAATCTTTTCTAACTATTAACTTATTTTCTTTATCTATTTCTCCAGGCAAATAATATATACCACTTTCGAAATGCATTAATGGTACTTGTTTAAGTTTTTCCTCTTTCCCTTCAGACGGACTTTTCTCCGGTATCGGTATTTTAGGGTAATGGACATCTTTTAGTAATTGGCTTACTTCGTTGTAGAAACCCCATTGCTGACCTACTTCAGCTTCTATATCCATAGCGTCAGGATAATATTTCAATGTAAGTCTTACAAATTCTTCTGTAGAACCCAAACGCTTTATCTTTACCAAGTCATCAGACAATAAAGCAAGAGGGACTATTTTATCTTTATCATCAAAATATCTATCGTGTATATCCCATTTACCAAATCGTTGCTCAAGTAAATATCTATTATGGTCAGAATCAACCGCTAATACTGTTATACTACTATCACAAGCCGTTTTCTTTTCAGATATAGCAGGGTCGAAACCTATTGTAATGTAAATATTTTTATAAGTTTGAACATCATCAACTGGATTAGTAAATATTAGCCAGTTAATCCCATGAATACGTTTATATTCAGCTACATAGTATTTAATTTTATAATCAGCATCAGATTTAATTATATTATAATACTCTTTCAGAAATCCTTTTAACCCACCTAACTTAGGTTGAGTTTCATAAAACTTTTTACGTTTCTTAACTTTCTCAATAGTCCATCTTTTATCCCAAGATGGTATTTCGCTATCTAAATCACCAACTCCAGGATATAATTTACCATCTTCTCCTTTTCTAACCGTAAGAGTATAGAGATGCTTTTTCCATACAAAATTATTATCATCAAGTAATCTACCAAGCGTATCTGAACGATGTACTTTATTAGCTATATAAATCATACTACCTTCATCAGCTACTGCCCCGAAAGATTCCATCATAACTTCTTCATCAATCTGATTTCTTCTATCTAAGGTTTTAGTATTTTCTTTATTCTGCACATCATCAAATATAAACAACTTAGGGCGTACAGACATTATATTAAGACCTCTTGAGGGTTGCTCTATACCACTGCATTCAAATATATAACCATTTGTAAGTATTAATAGGTTGCCTGAATCTTTACCTTCTTTATCTTTTACTTCCTTAAATGTAGGTTTAAGTTCACCAAATAATAATTTAATAAGTGGTTTATTAAAAAAAGCATTTATAAACATAATACGTTTCTGCGCTTCTTTATTATTTTTACCACGTGATACAGTATAATCAAATTCAGGTAACAAAATATTATTATGATAAATACCATGCTGACCAACTAAGCATAAATAAGTTGGGAGGATATGAGAGTACCAGGTAGTTTTGCTACCTTCTCTGAAAGTGGCTACAACATGGCACCAATCATCTTTAGTCATACCTTTCTCATAAGTAAACCAAGAAGAGAGGGCATCCGAAGCCCAGGGGGCTATGCTGTATTCAGGTTTGAAATCTCTAATAAGAGGCGGAAAACCCATCTGACGATTTATTTCAAATAAGTCAAAAACAAATCGTACTATACCTAAATCGTTTGGGTTATTATTCTGTTGCCATCTACCAAGATACTGTCGTAGATGATTATTCACTTTGGTAGGATTACGAACTGGTAAAATATCCATTTTTAATTTAGAGCCATCCAGATTAACCATCCAACTGTGCTTAACCCGAATAAGGTAACTAAAAACATCTTGATTAACAATTTAATAAGTTCTTTATCAATCATATAATTTTATAATTTGAATGGTTAATAATAGTTACACCTTGTTTCTTAGCATATTTCTTAATTAAATTAAGACCGTAAACTGTACGATAGAAAGTGTATAACGAAGTCTCTAAATCAGGTAATTTATAATAATCAGGTTCGGCATAGCAATGAATTGCTTTCTGTTCTTCTCCGAATATTGATTCTTTATACCAGCTAAATTCAAATCCATAAAGATGGATTTCTTTATATCCCATATTGATAGCAAGGATTAAACTTGGTATAAGAACATTAGCTGGAGAAGGCATACCAAGATTATGTTTAGTACAGAATAAAACAAAGTTATTAAATCCTTCTACAGTAGTTTTATTATAAAGATGATTATGATTAATCGCTACATCTTTTCCCGTTCTTAATTTCGGCATATATATATTCATATCCCAATCACGAGATAGAATTGTGTTCCATATTACAGATGTATAATAGCAAGAAGATACAAAGAATTTATCATCACATAATACATAATGAGTAGGTTTTATAGATAGCCATGCTTCTGTATTAAGAGCAAAACCATTAGTAACCATACAAGTACCATAATCTATACTGGTATCTAATTCAGGAGCATTACCTATAATACTGATTGTATCTCCAATTGCTTTTGGTATTTTAGTACCATTAGAGTATATTAATATTCTGATTATTGATACTAATGTATGTATTATTTTTAACCAGATTTTCATCTTAATCTCTTGATTGACATAAAGGATTTTCAATTCTAATTGGGAAAAAAATTTCTTTATCAAAAATATAAATTATTGGATATGCTAACATAATAACTCCCACTATAACCCATAATAATATCATCGGTATAACTATTAAATCTATATTTTCATAAGGACAATAGATATCATAAGAAGAACTATTTTTATACCACTCATCAATAGCTCTTTGTTCAGCTAAAACAATTGCTTTCCATAATAAAGTATAAAGAAGAAAAAGTATGGAAGCAATAAAATAATTAATTTTTATAACTTTTTTCATCTCAATCCTAATTCACCATTTTAATAACTGTCTTTACCAGAATACCAAATATTTCTGTTTCTCTCATAATAATATATTGTTTATTATCTACATCAATAACTTGACCAGCATATATATCAAACAATACTTCATCTCCTATCTTAACGTTCTGGATAAGAGGTTTATTATCTACTTCTTCTTCAGATACAGCTACGATAATACCTTTAAGAGAAGTACCAGGTTTAGCAGATTCAGGTATAATTAAACCACCTGGAGATTTATTTTCTTTAATTATATCTAGAACAACACGATTAGAAAGTGGTTTGAAATTAATTTTGTTCATCTTCCGACTCCAATTTTTCTTCCATTGTAAATGATTCTATCGCTCCTGTTTCTTCACGTAAAGATTCTATCTCTTCTTTGGTTAATTGAGGTGAGGTCAAATTTGATAAAGTTTCTTGTAACATATCAACCTCCTTTATTTCTATACCTTTTTGTAAGGCAGGTATTTCAGTAGGTTTACCAATTAAACTATTATCGAGAGAAGAAGCAGATGGTAGGATAGGCGTTTGGTTATCTATAGTAACATCTTGTGAATATGCCATATTAGCTATTTTCTCTATTATGGTCATTAAGTTAGCAGACCCTTCTGTCTTTGCTTTACCTACTGCATCATTTAAAAGATTAGCGAGTGTTTCGACAGGAAATTTATTCCTTACTGCTGTACTTAATTCTGGTAACATCATTTTTAATACTTGTTGCATGGCTTGCCTAAATGCTGGTGAATCAAATAGTTTATTAGTATCATCGACACGAATTTTATTGGCATAACTAGCGCGAGTTGCTTTTCGTGGATTCATATAAGCAGAAGAGTCGGGATGTAATAAAGCAAATAAGAATTTATACATACTTACATCTGGTTTTTTACGAGAAAGCATTCTACTTAGATGCTGCTGATATGCTTCTCCGCTACCTACTGGTTTATTGTTTCTTTCTTGTACAAACTGAGACCGTACAGCTCCCGTAACTTCCCATCTTGACATACCTACCGTATTAACTCCAGTTGAAGTGAATAAAGCCATCCTACTACCTGTATTAAGTAATGCTATTATTTTAATATAACATCCATCAGTAGGGATAGGATCATTATTCTCATCATGTGCGTAGGTTATTTCTCCACTTAAATTAGCAGAATCGGGTATAAATTTATCAACAGTTTTTAGCCATATATTTTTATCATTAATAAGTGAAAATTTATTCCCTCCACATTGTGCGGCAGTATAATCTGCATATGGTTGTAAATTTATATGTAAATCTCTACAAGCTACTAGTAACCCAGGGAAATCAGATACTAATGTTATGGAATTTATATCATTATTAGCAATAAATTCTTCATAGTTATCGTATCTATACATCGGTTGTGGTTCACATAAGTAAATTTTTTCCTTTGAGTTGATATTATTTACATCAATTAATCTCATAAACACCCATAAGTTTTTCTTCAAGGACAGACATAATAGCTTCTAGTTCTATTGTGTACATATTACTTACAAAATTACCCTCTTTGCAATATAGATGTGCAACGTAAAGGCATCTTTCATATTCATATACGATAATAGTCTCATTAGTATTGTCATACTGTTTTTTATTTGTAAGAACCATTAGTTGCCCTTATCATTAAATCTGCTAAATTAAGTTGTTGTATTTCCATCCTAATAGAAGGAGCATCTGGATTTAGGAAACTTTCACATATATCTGGTTCAAAATTAGCTGCTTTAGCAAAGTATATAAATTTAAGTCGTTCAACATTATTTTCTTGTTTATAACCATCAGGGAATATCTTTTCCTTAGTCCCATCTTCATTCGTTTTCATCTTAAATGGTGGCAATGAGTATTCTTCTATTCTTTGTAGAACAGATTTTTCATATTCTGGTTCAGTCATATTATATATTTCATTATTTGCCATAATATAATACCTTATTATTTTTGTTACTATAAATATAATAAACTATTTTTATTTGTCAATATATGCTAATAATTATAAAAATATTTTAATAACACCTATTGACAAATCTTTTATTTACTATTACCTTTGCGGGGTCAACCCGCTAAACTTCTATTCTTAATAATTATATATAATATATATATTATTATATGTATATATAATATATTAGGTACTTAAATAATATATATGATATTAAAAATTTATGGTGATTATATTATACTAATAACTAAAGTATAATATAATAATTTATATTAGATGTAATATATTAATTTATGTTAAGTATAGATCATATTAGGCTAAATCATATTAGGTATATTATATTATATTAGGTTAAGTATATTATGCTAGGTATATTATGTTATATTATGTTATATTATGTTAGGTATATTAATATATATATATACACATTTATTTAAAAGTACTTATTTATTATATCCCCCCTATATTAAATTTTCATGGTAAATTATTCTTTATATAATTACTAATAATATACTAAGTGAAGGTTGTTCTTTATATAATATATAATAATAGGAGTAATAAGATGGATAACTCTAATAGTAGTTTATTAGATTTAGCTAAATTTCCTCCTTCTACTAAAATAGCTATTATTAAAGCTATTATAGAAGATTACAAAGGTAATCAATTAGAAGAAGTAGAGGAAATAGCTGAAGAAGCAATAGAATTATTGATAAATAGTCTTGAAGGTGAAATAGGTTATCTTGATTTATTGGCAGGTATAAACAATAAGTAACATTAGATATACCTAACCATAGAACTTAAATTATCCAATATAAACTGGAGATAACAAGTGGAAAAATTAATTAATACCTTTTTCATATTATCTTTTTTAGTTGCATTGACAGGTATAATTATTTTCCTTTACTCAATTTTTATTCAATAATAAACTGGAGGTAACAAGTGGAATTACTCAATCACGAAGAGTTAAGTAATGCTATAACAGTTAAAAAAACTAACTGGGAAGTAGATAAACAAAGCAAGTTAGCTGAACTGAGATTAGCGAAAGAAGAAACAACTTCTCAATTTGCTGGGGCAAGTCAAGAAGATGTACCTGTATTAATTAACCAATTACTTGAGCTTGAAAAGCAGATAGTAGAAGTAAATGCAACACAGCCGGAAGATATTAAACCTATTAACTGCGTACTATTTGACGGTAAACTGTACAAAACACAAAAGAATACTACTGATAGAACCAAATCCGTAGGACGTTTTCAAATAGGTTCAAAAGTTAAACTGTCTTATCAAGGTATTGAAGATGATAAGATTTACCGCGTTGCTGAGGGCAGTAAAGTAATTGACGAATCAGACAATAAGCAATACGCACCGTCTGTATTGACTGAATTATTTCACGTTGAAAAGTTAAACCGTGCACCCAGCAACAAAGGCATGGCTGGATTAAGCCACCCGTATTGGATACAAGCGGAATAGCAACACCCTCTAAGTAGGGCAGCTCTAATGGATCAACTTTAGACTGTCCTACTTTTATTAATTGGATAACAAATGGAATATTTCTATTTATATTTCAAAAGCTATATCATTCTATGTATTGTCGTATTAATACTAATGTACTTAGCTTACAAATGGGCTTGTAAATAAAAACCGGAGAATTAAATGGCAGAACAACGATTTGAGTTTAACCACGAAGCAAAAGGTTTACCTGATGCTTTAGGCATTGATAAAAGCAGGGGTGAAATATTAGAAAACATAATTAAGGAACAGCAAAAATTATTCAAAGATAGGAAAAGTTTTTATCCTACAGAAGTATTGGAAACAATATTGAATGTCTGTAATTCAGCTGTTCAACCTCCATTGACAGAATATGAAATTGTCTTTGTAGCCGGTGCAGCGGGGTTCATTACAGCACAAATAGTAAGTCCGTTTTTTTATTGAATATAATTGCACCTATCATTAGACCCATTAGGGTATAGCGTGTAACTGGTTGCCGTATTCAGGAACGCCTTACTTGTTGTTTGGTGTTGAGTTCGAATCTCAATAACGGCACAAATAAGCAAATAATAAAAGGAGAAAGATATGACCAAGAGAGAGGGCGCTATTATATCGGCATATACAGGTATTATGATTGGCAGTTTTAGTGATATGCACGAATATGCTGAGGAAAAACTTGCCAGACCTATATTCACCCACGAATTTGCTAATGAAGCGTTAGTCAAAGAACTTAAAAATGCTGCTAAAGAAGATTTTTTTAAGTTAAATGAAGAAATTATAATATGAAAATAGTATATCTTACATTATTAATACTCACATTCATTATAATGGTATTTAATAATTCTAACCATTATATCTATCTTGGTATTATGATAGGATGGCAAACATTATATCTGGATGAAAAGAAATGACTAAAGTTGTCAGTGTTGGAATGATGAATAAATATTCATTATCAATAATTTCAAATAAACTAAAAGGAGTACCAAATGAAACAGGAAGTAAATAGTTTAACAATCAATGGCGTTGAGTACATTAAAAAAGATTCAGAAAGATCTGGATTAGCTGTAAATACTGCTGGGTTACTCTATGTAATTATTCGTACATATTCAGCTGGAGTCCATGCCGGATATCTTAAATCTCATAATGGCAAAGAATGCGAGTTACTCTCTGCTCGTCGTTTGTGGTACTGGGCAGGGGCAGCAAGTCTTTCGCAACTCGCAATGGAAGGAGTTTCGAGACCAGAAGAATGCAAATTTCCTGTTGAAGTGCAATCAATAACTTTAACTGAAGTAATCGAGATAATATCTTGTACCGAAAAAGCACGTCTATCGATTGCAGGAGTATCGATATGGAAAAGCTAAAGGGTGGTTATGGTTGTGGTAAGGGTGATGGTTATGGTGATGGTTGTGGTGATGGTTATGGTTGTGGTAAGGGTGATGGTTGTGGTGATGGCAATGGTGATGGCAATGGTTATGGTGATGGTTGTGGTAATGGTTATGGTTGTGGTAATGGTAATGGTTATGGTAATGGTTATGGTGATGGTTATGGTTATGGTGATGGTTGTGGTAAGGGTTGAAAATCCATTTAATTATCAATTAAACTATTTAACCGATAACAAATTTTAAGGCGTTTTAAGGCGGGCTTTATTTTGTTCAACCTTTTTATCGAACTCGATATAATAAAGCCACCTTGGTACGTTTCTGATTGAAATTTAACTAATTAATCAAAGGGATTAAAATTGGAATTGATAAGTTTAAGACTAGGCGAAGTTCAAACAATATCACCGCCTGTTTCCACAGCATTATTAACTGGAGTTCATTATATTACTTATAATCCACGTAAATTTTTATTGACTTTATTCTACCCTGACAATACAAATACAAAAGAATCGGCAGATATGCCTGTTGAAGATTTTGAAGAAGCTTCATCTTATTTTGCGTTGGTACAATATGTACAATCAAAAAGAAAGGTATAATATGAAATCTTATTATCCAGATAATGAAATATCCGAAGGACGTAGTTATTTAGCTGATAAAGCATCAATATCT
>Ga0172380_10004386_pt1 | contig 18190 bp, 35 predicted proteins | sample Leawe162metaG_FD_119747 | JGI IMG/M metagenome (GOLD analysis project Ga0172380, IMG submission 119747) | Leachate microbial communities from a municipal landfill in Southern Ontario, Canada - Leachate well 162 metaG | ecosystem: Engineered > Solid waste > Landfill > Unclassified | place... | reverse complement strand
TAGGAGGAATCGAAAAGGGCTTCCGAATTGGTCAGCTTTACGCTGTGCATCAGCCTTTGTGCTTGCGGCGGTACACGCGCTTGGCCTTTTCAACCTTGGGCGTCTGGGCTTCAGTGACAGGAACCTTGACCGGCTCCACCACCACAGGCGGTGATATAACCGGCTCAGGCGCTTTCACGACCGGCTTCTCGATGATGACGCGCTCTACCTTCACCTCAGGGGTGTTCAGTATCGGCTTGCTCTCGATGCGCCAGTCCTTGTCCATCTTGTGCCCGTCCTCCCAAAGCTGCAAAGGAATCACCGCACGTTTCCCGTCCTTGCGAACGATGGTTATGCACTCCCCTTGCTTGCTCATGGGTTATCAGCTGGTGAACCAAGCCTGCAGCAGGCCGTTGCGAGCGCCGCTGTCCAGCATCTTGCTGCCGTAGACCATGAGGCCCTTGACAGCTTTGGCGAACCGCAGCTCGGGGTCATACATCTTCAGGGTGCCAAGCGGGATCTGCTTCGCCAGGACGATGCCCTCGGTGGTGCCGGCCAGGCAGTTGTGAACCACTTCGGTCGAAGCGGTGCCGGTCATATCCTCGTCCGATTCCACGACGTTGTGGGAAACGTAGATATTGAAGCCGGCGAACTTGCCGACATAGCCATTCACGTTCACCTGATCGCCAAGCGAGGTCGCACGGCCGGCGAGGTAGGCATTCATCTGCTCCAGGACGCGGGGGGAGACGACCAGGTAGCGGCCGTCCAGAGCGATCTTGGCATCAGTCATCTTGCGGTACAGTGACAGGCACTCGGTGTAGACGTTCGAGCTGGAGAGGACGGCGGTCGGGGTCTGGGTGTTCGCGGCGGCAACGCCGGTGTACAGGCCCAGGACATGAGCGTCGATATTGTCGCGCATGGCGTAAATGGCGCGGTCCATGTAGGCGTTCAGCACATTCACAGGCATCTGCGCTTCGGTGATCGCATCGATCTGGAAGTTGAAATACTTCTGCTGATCGATGGTCATGGTCTGATCGGTGCCGGTCGTGGTATCGGCGGTAGCGTGATCGGTGTCCTTGATGTAGGGCTTGACGGTGATGCTGCCGGGCGTCCAGATCTTCACGGAATCGCCGGCCTGCTTGATGTCGCCTTCCCACAGATTGTTGCAAATCTGCTCGGCGACCAGGTACTTGTCGAGTTGATCCAGAATCCTGCGTGACCAAATGTCGGGGATAAAAGTTTCAGCCATTTTGTAGCCTCCTGATTTTCGTTACTTGATAAGACCGGCTCCCATCTGTCGTTGGATTTCGAGCCAGTTCTTGTCCCTCTCATCAGGGGTCATGGCGTTGATCTCGCTCACGGTGAAATGCTTGCCGCCAGGCTTCCACCCGCTGGCACCCTTGTTCGCGGTGCCGGGGATTTCCTTCGCGTCCTGCTTGAACAGGAAAGGCTTCTTCTCGCGCAGTTCCTTGAAAACATCGTCCAGGTTCTGCGGCGTATCGTTCTCGTCGAATTCCACCCGCTTCATCAGGACGTCGATGTACTCGTCATCGAGCAGATCGTATTTCAGCGCGGCTGCTTTGAGTTCCGCTCTACGGACGCGATCCGTGCGGGCGCTCAGTTCAGCTTCCTTTTTGTCCAGCAGTTCCTTCAGCTTGCCGTCCTCTTTGAGCTTGGCCTCGGTTTCCTTGTCGGCCTTGCTCTCTGCGGCTTTCGCTTTAGCCTGCCATTTCTTCAGTTCACCCAAAAGCTCTTTGTTCTTCGCCACGAGCCCTTCAACATTTCCCTCACCCTGCGTTGCGGGATCGGGCTGCCCCGTAGAGGCATCAGCGGACGCGTCCTGCCCAGCAGCCGCGCCCTTATTTTCGTCAGCCATTCTTTACCCTCCTTGAAGGTATAGTTCTCTGTCGCTTCAAGGATGGGGCGAAAGGGTGTGGGGCGCTACGCCGTTTACAGACGGTTTAAGACGATTATGGACAGTTTTCCTTTAGAAGTTGCCAGCTTGACGGAATATCTGCGCCCAGCGCTCGCGGGTGTAGGCCATGATTTCATCTATGATCTTTTGATCGAGGCCGAAAAATTCACGTTGCGGCATTTGAAAACCCTTACCGCGACCCGACCGCATTCCAAAGTTGTGGACGCTGGCAATAGTGTACTTTGGCTCGCCCTCTGCGTAGATGCGAATGAACACCCGGCCATCTTGCGAGAGCACTTCAAATTCAAAACCTGCCCGGGAGAGCATCCGGCCGCTTGATGTCAGATTGACTTTCTTGGTCCCTTTCTTTTTAGCATATGCCTCAGAGTATGGCTTGAACTCCATGCCGGCCACATCAATACCTTTCTTGGTCCTGGTAGTAATCCCGGTCAACGCCTTGTCGGCAATCGTTTTCGTTGTACTGGAATTCGGATGCTCCAGCTCCAACAGGATGCGGTCCTTCATCCGCACCCAGGCGGCATGGCCACGAAACAAGACGCGGGCGCTCATTTTCTGTTTATCTTGGCTACCTTGCCGTCGGGGACCTTGCCGATGCCCTGAATTACGAATGCCGATGGAATGACAAGTGGCCTTGCCGGGATCGCGGTGGGCGCTTTCAAGATGTGGCGCAAATAGGCAATACGCCCCTGGACCGTTTCGATGTCATAGAATTCCCCCGGCAGTGCGTCCCCAGCCGTTACGCGCTTGTACTTGGCAATCAAGTCATCCAGCTCGTCGAACATGGCGTAGGTGTCATTTTTTGAAATAACCAGCTTCGGGTCCGACAGCTTTATGCTGGCAGCCAAGTCGGTTCCCAAAACAAGTATATCCTCCGGGACCATGACGCATCGGCAACGATCCCCGCATGAGGTATCCCCGCGGCCGGGCTCCGAGCGCTCAGTGATCCACTCGGTATATGTCGCCGGCTTCATGCGCCCGAAGGCTTCGCACTCAGGACACACCCGATCATCCCCGATGGTCAGCCAGGACCAGGTGTACTTATCCAGTTCATCGTCAACGTCTACATTCAGATCAAGCGCCATTTGAGAACCCCACAAAATACCCCAGGTCGGCAATCCGGCTGATGGTATTCGCCACTTTCCTTTTGACCTCGTTTTTTAGCGCGTCCCATTCCTGGCGGCCGGCGTCGGATCTCAGGTACTCGTCAATCTGCGCCTCCCCAGCCCCGCGCTCGACCATGACGGCCAGCTTGACCTTGTACTTGGATTGCATGATCTTGGCCGCCTCGTCGATCTGCATGGCGAGGACGCCGAGCTCACTTTCCAATTTGTCTTTCAATTTCATGCTTTTGTCTCCAATATTCTCTAGCAGCAATGGACATTTTTTCTCTCGCCTCAGCAGACGGATGGCTGCTTGATATAGACAGTTTAATTTTTGTTTCTTTGGAAAGAGGACCGTGCTTTCTGCCACGGTGCGCGTCGCTCATCTTTTTCTTTGTTTCTTCAGAATGATGCCTTCCAAATCTTGGATGATTTTCTCCACGATTTATTTTTGACAAATGTTCTCTTTGCTCATCGGTTAATTTTCTACCCTTACTTCCAGCAGATATTTTTTTGAGTGTTTTCGCGGAATGATTATGCTTCCCCTTATTGGACAAACTAATCCTATTCCTGACGTCAGCGGTTGGATTAAATAAACCTTCACCGCCATCGGTCAGATTGTACCCAAACGGTGATTTTGAGTTGTATAATTTTATATAATACCGCTCTAGATCCGGCAATGATTCTGCGAATAAACAATTATCTATCACATCCCACGCAAAACCATCATCGCCATATTTCCGAATGGCCATATGAAATAAATATCCGCTACCCTTTTTCGCATCATATAAATGACGCTTCTTCCTGGTCAACAAAGGAGTAATTGTTTTGCCGATATAAGTTTTTCCGTTTGTTAAATTTATCGCCCTGTAAATAATCATTTTCCGGCCGCTTTTAATTTCACAAACTGCCCAAAATTTGCCCCCTCATTTAACGCTTCCTTGACCTGTGGGCGAATCTTTGCCACTACCGCGCCACTTAGGGCGGCCAGGGCCTGATCGTTCAATGTTGGCCGCGTGAATAGCCTTTCCACGGCCTCCCCGGCCGCATCCTCGATCAGCTTGACCTTCAGGCGGTAGCCCTTGATAACTTCTCGCATTTCGCCCTCCATTTGGTCAGTGTCTTTTCGCAAACCTCGTGAAGCAGAAACTCGTAATGTTCGTCGATGACTTCCAGCGCCTTGATGCTTTCCTGAAGCCGCCTAAGCTCGCCCCTGCCGCTCCAATCGCTCCCCGACAGGAACCTGTACACGCTCATGACCTGGGGGAAGTAGAAGATGTTCCCCCTCGTGGCCACGTCAATATGCGTGACCCAATCCAGGCAGCGGCGCTCTTTGGGGTACCACTCGGGGATACCGCGAAAGGCCGTCCCGCGGTACACGATCGAGCAGTTGGCGATAAAGTTCCCACGCAAAATGTCGCGCACACCGAAAATCTGCCGCTTACGCTCGGGCGGCATGATGTAATGCGGCTTTCGCTCGGGGACGCCGACATACTCAATTTTGGTATTGCTGAAACACGCCGACAGGTCGGGGTACTGTTCAAGGATATCGACATGGCTTTGCAGTTTGTTCGTGGCCACGTAATAATCGTCGGGGTCCAGCGTGGCAATATATTCAGCCTCCCGGCACTTGGCAAAAGTGCGCTGGTAGTTCTCGTAGATGCCGACGTTTCGCTCGTGGTAGATAGGCTTCACGATATTGGGAAACATGGCCTCATACTTCTGGATAATATCCCGCGTGCCGTCCGTGGAGCAGTCCTCCCCGATGACCAGCCAAAAGGGGAACTTCGTCTGCTGCTTTATCACGCTGGAAATAGCCATGTCGATATATGGCTCTTGATTATAGGCAATCACGCAAACGGCAACTTTAGGCTTTGAGTTCATGCGGCTCCCTTCTCTCGGCGTGTTTGCGCCAATACAGCTTATTGTTTCGTTCGCGCAGCCGGTCCATCGTTTCCTTGTCGAAAGTGCTCCTGAACGTCACCCCGTGCTTGTGGTAGACGAACACGTTCAGCAGGATGACCGTTTTCCAGCCGGCCAACCTCGCCCGATCGCAGTAATCGTCATCGTCACCGTACCCAGGGCTGAAATCGTCATCCAGCAACCCCACAACGCGAACCATGGCCTTGTTCATCAGGACGCAGGAGAATGGCACGCAGGATGCAGTGATTTCCCGGTGCATAGGCGGCAGGGCGTTGTGGTATTCAGCCGGATCGCCGATGCCACAGTATCCCGTCATCGGCAGGATGCGCGGGCTTTGGTAGCACTGGATTGTCCCTGAATCGGTCAGCACCCCGATAATCCCCGTGCGCGGGTGCGTCCCTTGAAAGTCAAGCATTTTATCAAGCCAGCCCGCCGTCACCACAACGTCGCTGTTCATCAGGACCAGGTGTTCGGAGGTCGACGCCATGATGCCTTGATTTGTTCCCCGCACGAATCCCTCATTGCGGACGTTGCGGATCAGGCGAAAGGGCATGGCGTTGTCCTGCAAGAACGCCTTGACGCGGTTCAATTCGCCAACCCCCGAGCCGTTGTCTATCCAGATGATTTGATAGTTGGTCGTATACTTGCGAATGGCGTCCATGCACTCGATCGTCATGGTTGAATGGTCAACAGTGAGAATGATTATGTCGGTCATGCCCGCCCCTCTATCTCGTAGATTTTCCGCACCCGGCGAACCTTATGCTTGTAGCGCAACAGGGGAACGCCCTTGACCAGCGCGTCCAGTATGATCTCGTCTACGTCCCCAACCAGCGCCGGGATGATGAACTCGGCAAACACCTTGCGCCGGGCCTTGGCCGCCAACTCCAAGACCTTCTGTGTGATCCCCGAATATGATGGGTCGAATTGATGCTGAACGCTGAAGTAGAAAATATAGTCGAATGCCCAGGCCGGCACCTCATTTTCAAAGCGCACGTCCCGCATTTCGATATGGTCATTGATCTGCCGGGCGGCGTCGATCACCCGGGGGTTGTTGTCGTAGCCCGTGACAATCGCCCCGGCCTTTGCCGCCTGCTGGCAGTGGAAGCCGAAGTTGCAGCCAATGTCCAGCACTGTTGCCCCGGACCATTCGCCCCGGTCACCGATCGTACGCCATATCAGGTCACTGTCGGCCCGCTTGACAGAGCCCCAAGGAAAGGTCTGGAATTGATGATGCTCCCGGTCCCATTGCGCCACCTGGTCCGGCGGCCACGGCTCCATGACCTCTATGTCGATTTCACCACGGCGCATTTCATCGAGGAACGGCTGGCGGGAAATGATCTCCCATATTCCCGACAGTTGTCTTGACCCCTTCCAGCGCAAGGCCCAGCCGTATAGGCCATTCAGTTTGACCAGCCAAAGGGTCTTGTCGTCAATGGTCATGGCTGGCTTGAAATCGCCCAAGTCTATCCCCGTTACCACATTGAACGTGCCGTACATGGGGCTGCTGAATATTTCCTGGTACTGCCCCATGTTATGATGCGCTCGGCCGCTGCCCCTCACCCAATGGCCCGTCACTTCCACCCCCATATCAGCCCCCTGGCCTGGCGGTCCTTTATCAGCGCCATGTCCTCGGCCTTCCTTATGCGCCCGTCCCTGTGCGTTTGGTCCATTTCCTCGGGATGCTCGCAAGGGTGGTTATGCAGGATGACAGCATCGGGGTCCAGGTAGAATGTTTCCTTGCCCTCTGCTTTCCTGATTGCATCGGCCAGCCAAGTGATTTCCTGACAGGCGAACAGAAAGTATCCAGGGAAATACGGCTTCTTCTCAGGGTAGCGCTGCAGGAACCTTTGCCCCATAAGCACAACCCCGGCAGGGTGAAAGTGCGCCTGCCCCTCCTGGGTGAACCCTATCACCCCATCCCCGCCAAAGTACCTTTCCCGCATGGACCTGATGGCCGACTCGATGGACCCGGGCCTGAACTCCATATCATCCACGGCGAACAGAACGGCATCGGCGCACAGCCCGGCCATCCAGTTGCGGAGAAACACTGAGCCGTGATGCCCCTCGAAAAACACGGCCGCAACCTGGGGATCATCCTTGATCGCATCGTAGGTGACCCGGTCGCCGTCAACAGCGACATGAACCACGATGCGGATGCCGAACGCTTGGCCGGGGATCGTGGCCAGCAAGCGGCGCAACTTCTCAAGGCGGCCCCTGCTTGGAATTATGATGTCAATTTGGCGCATTCTTCCCCCTGAACTTCCTGCTGTGCTGGTTATGGACAATGACCGGATTTTCGCACCCCTCCCGATCATCAAAAATGTGGCAGTATGCTTTCGGCAGGTTCACGAACTTAATCTTACCGTTGGCCCGCTCAATAACCGCTTGAAGATTCATCTGTTCCTGTTGGCATTTAAACCCCTGCCGCGGGCGGTTATTTTCATTGATCCAATCATCGACCAGTGATTGAATTTCCGGGGTGTTCTTGAAATAGACCGTCCCGCTCAACAGTTTTTGCCCCTGATATATCCTGGCCCCCAAGTTGCCCGGCATATCGTTGAACAGCTCGGGGTACTCCCGCATCTCGGCATCGGCATCCACCCAGACGATATCCCTGTCGGGGTACTGGTTCATCATGTTCCGCACGAAGTTGGCCTTGAAGTAAGTTTCCCGCTGCCAATCGGTGTAGGTGAGTGAAGTGCGCCCGACCTTCTGCAGGTGATGGTCCAGGCCCAGGTTCTCCAGTTGTTCGCGCAGGCGCATGGCTGATTCCATGTAATCCAGCGTGTAGAATGAGCAGACGATGAATCTCCTGCTCGCCTCGGTGCGCCGGGGATGGCCCACAACCTTGCCGAATGGAAAGCACCTGATGTTTGAGTTTTGGTTGGCGTTTATCACTTTGATTCCAGCATCCTTGATCGCCCTGGCGTTGTCCTCGAATACCTGAATCCATGTGCGCGTCAGCGGGTTGCAGGATCCGGCAGGGTAGCCGTTGTGCCAGTGCGTCCTCCCGCCATCATGCCCCATGTCGTAGCCCAGCAAGATGATCGGGGAGCAGCCCAGCGCCACGGCCAGCATCAGGGCTGAGTAGCCACTATTGCCCCCGCTGTAAATGCCACGCGCCAGTGACAGGGAAACGCCCGACCTGCCGAGCCACCTGACCATGTAAATATCAGGCTGAAAGTGGTAGCAGTGCGAATCCAGCCATACCTTCAGCCCCTTGAAGCTGTCGTATGCGTCCAGCGATTCCTGGTGCATCTTGTAGCGCTGCTCGTGGTACCACTGATACAGGCGGCTGTCCATCGAAAACATGATGTCAGCTTGGGGCGCTTTCTCAATGGCGCGGTTGACGGCGATGACGCGCCCGGCACCCTTCAGGATGTCCCAATCAAAGTTGGTCAGGCTCGGCCCGCCGCCGATGATGAAACAGCGCTCGCCCTTCCATGCCTGATCGGGCATGATGTCGGAGAGCCACGGGACGCCCCTACTCGGTGACATTTCCTTCAGCGTCGTCACCGCCGAAATACTTGGCCAGGTTCACCCCCTTACCCTGCATATCCTTCAGCTTGGCCGAATTCTCCATGATGGCCTTCTCCGCATCGTCCTCATCGGTCACGTCGGGGTTAAACATCATGTAGAATTGCGCCGGGGAAATCAGGCCGTGTTTCAAGTCCCAATCGGCCTGAGTGCGCTTATCCATGGGGTCGATGTAAATGTCCATCTCGGCGAAGTCGACCTTGAACTCGATCTCGGGGATGGCGTCGCCGTTGTATGCGTTGTACACCGTGCGAATCATCTCGTAGAGCTCGGCCTCGAAGTTGCGGAAATAGGGCAGCTGCTCCTCGCGGATCTCGCGCAAGCCCCGGTTCTTCATCATCAGCGCCTTGCCGCTGGATGCATCTGGTGAGGCCGAGAACATATCAATGCTCAGGCCGTAGGTGCCCAGGAAAGCGTTCATGTCGGCCTTGATCGTTTCATCCATGGCGGCCAGGTCGGCTTGCAGGTCCAGGTAGCCCACGGACGCATCTGGCCCAATGAGCCGCCACATGACGGTCGGGTCGAAGGCCATCTCGTCGGGGATCTTGTCGGAGTTGCCGGCCACCACATACGGCTGCTTGAATGATTGCCACTTGAACGAATGGTCCTTCAGCGTCCGCTTCATGCCCGTGACCATCGTGCCGCTGACCAGGTCAGACCCGCCCGAGGGGTTCCAGAAGTTGTCGGGGATGGGGCGCAGGTGCAGGAACACGAAAGGAATCACGCCATAGGGGTTCTTCATGTCGGGGTTGTCCTCGGTCGGCGGCAGGGGATTGCCCTTCTCGTCGAACAGGAAATGCTCGTCGGCGCTCCAGAACACCCGGCGCGTCTCGGTATTGAATTCACTGTCGGCATATTCGATGGTATAGTAGACCGCATCGGCCTTCTCGGGGTTCGCCGGGTTCTGCATGACGCTGGTATTGCCAGGGGTGTGGATGTTCAGGGTGATCTTACCCTTTTCCTTCCCCTCCCCCTTTTCCCAGCCAACCCTGAGCGCGACATCATTGAGCAGCGAGCCGTAGCGGTTGACCTGCTTCATCAGCTCGTCGATTTTCAGGTAGTCGTAGATTTCCGTCAGCGTTTCGTTCTCCCCGAAGTCACGGGTGGGCGCGGCCTTGTAAATGACGGATGTTTCGTTCACCACCTTTTTGAGTATGTTCTGCGTGGTGTTCAGTTGCAGCTTAATCTTGGGGTAGTTCTTGGCGCTGAATTGGTCCTTTAGCTTCTCGTCAAGCAGGTCATCCCAATCGTCGTTATAGATGGAGAGGCGGTCATTCGCCGCTTCCCGGCGCTTCTTCTCATCCTCCTCCTTGGCCTTCAGATAGTTCTTCAGCACAAACTCAGCCGCTTGGCTGGCGAATAAATTTATCATTTTCCCCTCCTGAATTCATCGGGAATTACTATGTAGCCGCCCATATTGAGCGGGTATTTATATGTCACGAAAAACTCCAATGCCGTCATCATGTGCGATGCCCAGTTGTGAATAGGCTTGTCGCCTGTCGGCCGCCCCTCGTCATCGGTCGGGAATTTATAGTTGGCAATGCGGTCCTGAAACAGGGTGCACTTCTTGGAAACGTAGAGGCGCGGGATGATGCGCCTGGTAGCCGTGATCCTTTCATCAATGGTGTGGTTGGATGGAGTGCGAATCCACACCCCCAATTCCATCAGCCAGGAAATCCAGCTTTTCTTGGTCACACCCCTTGCCTGGCCGGCCGGGTCTCCGATATGCTCCTCGTATTTATTGCTATATTTTCCAGTGACAATCTTGGCGAAATGCGGCGCTTCTTCCTCGTTCAATTCGTATTCATCAATGACGTATATTTCCCCGTTGGGGTTGACCTGGAGCCATATAATTGAAGTCGGATCGCCTAAGCCAAAATCCCATGCAGTAAAAAGTGGTAGATCCTTGTTGTATTCCAGGTCAACAACTTGCTTTGAGAAGTCGAAGGCATAATAGACGCGTCCTTCAACACTGCCCTCATAACTGATCTCGTATTCCCGGGCAACCTGTTCCTTGGTCAACCCCTTGATCTCGTTGTCGTACCATGCCTGGGTTTTCTCAGGATTCAAACGCCAATGCCAAGTGTTCGTTTTAAACCCCGTATCGTTTGAATCGCCAAAGCGCAGCCTGGCGAAGTTGTTCCCCTTGCCGTTGGGGGTAGAGCCGAACTTGATATTGTTGGGGCAGGCTGACTTTATGGCAGAAAATATACTCTCACTATTATCGCAAAACGCCCATTCATCAGCTTTGACCTTTGAATAAGTGCCGCCCCTGGTCGCCTTTTTATTTGTCGATTCACCCTTGACGAATGACCCTGTATTTTGATTCACGACTCGCAAAGAATTGAACACCAGGTCTTGTCTCAAAAATGCCGGCAATCCATTCCACATAAAGCGTAAACGCCCAAATAGGGAATCGGTGGTACTGTTCATCCCGCCGTCATCAACCAATTCTTCCTTGCGGCTCAGAACTTTTTCACTATAACTCTTCTGGAATGTCAGGCAATGAAGGGAATCGATCATTGCGGCCCATGACCAAAGCATTTGACGGCTCTTTTCGTCAAGGGTATTTCCAACTCCATGAAGGGATAGGAGCAGTTCACGCAAATACGGAAAATCTGGAAACGGCTCAATGATGGTTGAATTGAGCGCATTTGATCTTAGCTTTTTTTCGGTTAAGCAGTATTTCGTAGCGAAGTGGCAAATATCCTTTTCGCATCTTAGGTATTCCGCTATTTCGCTCATAAGTCATTCTTGACCTCAGCAACCGCCTTCCTTATCGCCTCAGCCGTCAAGCCAACGCCAACGGTGCCGGCGATATCAACAGACAGCTTATTCGACAGGTTCTTCATTATCGATCGGATCAATTCCTGTAAAAAGAAAGTTTTTCCGCTCGGAGTTGTGAGATATTCATTTATGGCACCCTGGCCCCCAATGTATTCAAGGCCGTCATTAATAATTGCCATTCCCAGTAATGTCTTTTTATTCCTGACACCTTTTGTGCGGCCAGGGCCCGGACCGGTAAGGCCGCCGCCCTTTGGTGACAACGGTTTTTTTTCGGTTTTTTTAACCGATCCCATCCTTCAACTCCGCAAGCGCAACAGCTATTGCTTTATCAGCCAAGTGAACCTGATTGACCGCGGCGATTGTCGCCTGGTCCGGGTTGTCCACGTCAATCGTGATCCGCATGGACTTGTCACCCGAAACGAGCGACTTCACGGCCACACTTTTAATCAGGCCCATGAAGGTCGCCTTGTTTTCCTTCACTTACTCCCTCTCCCCGCCATGAATGCCACAACAATCAGCGCAGCCTTCCCGAGTTTCGCCAGGGGCTTGGGCTTGATCTTCGCTTCCAGCTTGGCGCTCCACTCCTGGCAGGCGGTGAACTTGGCATTCAGTGCGTCAATCTCCTCGAGGTGAGCCTTAGTCATCTGTTCATCGTAGGTGGTCCAGGCGATGCGAATGTCCGATATGTCCTTTTCCAGGGTGACGATCCGCTCACCGGCAATGTCCAGGGCGATCTCATCCTTGCGCTTTTCAGCCAACACTTCCTCGATCTTGGCATTCTTTTGGCGCAAATCGGCCGCTGTGCGCGATTTGAATGCCGCCATGGCTGTTTCATGCAGGCGGCGGTCGTTCTCGGCCTTGAGGCGCATTTCCTCGCGTTCTTGACCGGCCTTTTCGGCCAGCGCCATCCGTTCGGCCTCGGCTTTATCGGCTTTGGCTTGCAGTGCGTCGACCTTTTGCTGGTACTCAGCCTTCGCCTTGGCCATAGCCTTGGCAAAGATCATGTCCTGGGTCACGCCGTAGCCCAGGTAGAGCAGGTAAAAGGCCACGATGCCGAGCAGGATCTTCAAGCCGTGGGTTTTGATGAATTGCATTTGATCTCCCTCAGGAGCGGTGACAGATTGACACCGTTCTCCGATAATGCTTGATGCAGGGCTGTCGCCAGGGTGACGATGGCGCGATGTTGGAGCCGCAAGTTGGTATGCACATTCACCGCCTCGATCACTTCGTGCAGGATCGTTTCCAGCTTTCGCTGCTTTGGGACGGCGGGATCAATGTAAATCTGCAGCTTGTCAGCAGAGCAGGCACCCACATAGCTGCTGTCGCTGGAATAGGTGAGTGCATAATCAAACCCGAGTATTTTCATTCCGCATCCTTCTTTTTGAATCCCTTCCGCAGCATCCACTTCTCCGTCACGTTCGCCGGCTTGACCATACGGGAGCGATAGCGGCGGTGCTGCCTTTGGTCCCGCTTGTAGCCGTCGCCCTTCGGCTTTGCTCCCGCCTCACAGCGGCGCTTTGCTTCACCCATTATTTGTCCTCGATCAGGCAAAATTTCTTATCGAACAAAAAATCGGCAATCATGGCATATTTCCCATCATTAAGCCTGATCGTAACAAAAGAATAAAATGTCTTTTCGCTGGGTTGAATTTTTATAACCACTCCCTCAGTGGCGTTTGTTTCACTGTTTTCTTCAATCACCCTAACCCTATCGCCTATTTTAGCTTTCATCGTCACGGCCTCCATATTTCAATTCCCAATGGGCCAGGTCGGGAAAGTGAACCCAATCACCACCCCATGTCACCTCAATCATCAATTCATCTGCAATCCGTTTGATGATCTTGGCCAGCTGACAAAATGCCACGGCATCCTTCCAGTTAATGGGATACGGGGCCACGTCAACGGCAATAGACGGGCTGACGTTGTGTTTTGAATTGGGCCAGCGCTTCTTGCTGAACCCGTTATCATAGGCATAATTCTGAGACTCCTCGTTGCGAAAACCGCAAACGACAGAGAAGTCAAATTCCTTCAGCGCTCGGTTCATTATCTCCCTGAGTGCTGGATGGCAGGTTGCCAGTTGCTTTTTGCTGTGCGAGCTGAATCTGTTCATACCGCTTATCTATAAACGCAAAAGCAGTAGTGCGCTACTACATATCAAGACACTTTAAGACGGTTTTTCCGGCTTGACACCGTTGCGCCGCATTATGAACTCCTTCAGGTGCCGGCCGAGCACGGTCGGAACGCCGCCCTTGTCGAACGATTCCAGCACTACGGTCCCGCCAACCTTGTTGCTGATTCCGACCAGCCGCCAGAATTTCACGTTCTTGGCTGTGGTTCCCATGATAGCGGCAACCTCGTTGACCGTGTACTGCCGATCGTCCTTGATGTTGAAGCTGGCCAGGAATTCAGCGAATTCGCATTTGCTCATCCTCACCTCTCCCCATGATCTGCTTTCCAACAGTATCCGATCATCCAGCCAAGAACGAACGCAAACGCCAGTATCGGGATCACGATTAGGTACGACATTATTTAACCTCCTTTATCTCTGCTGCGGCGAGGGCGGCTCTCATTTTGTCCAACACTTCCCGTATTGGGCCGTAACCTTCAAAGCGATAGCCATCAATTATTCTCTCCACCGCCTCCCGATCGGCCTTCGCCTGGGCGCGGCAACCGGCATAGTAGGCGTCAATTTCCCCATACCAATTCATTTCAGTTGCTATCCGCTGCTGGCGCGACGGCCAGGGGCAGACTTCCCAATCTACATCACCACTTCCATTATGCACGGAGCAAAGGTTGTGGAGCTTGTCGAATTGCAAACATTCTATTCTTCCAAAAGGGCAATATCTTTCACTCATGCTTCCCCTCCCCCGCGGCTATAACGGCGTCGGCTACCTCATATCCTTCTTCCGCAACAAGGTTGTTATTAAATGTACGATCTGTAGACGAAACTATGGCCGCCACTATCTTCCCCGCCAGCCTCTCCCTCTGCGCCCTGCGGATCATGGCGTCGAGGTCAGCATTACCGCTGTCTGGTACGCACAGGTGGATGGCGGCGTACTCGCGCTTGGTGAAGCCGTGATATGCCGCATCTGGTATTACAGCGGCGCATCCATTGTCAACCATGATCGGTGGTGTCGGCATTGCCGGTTGATCGAGTTTCATTTGGCCTCCTGTGCGGCGGCGGCATCAATGTTTTCATATCCAATTTCAATTACATATTTGCCGTTAAATTCGCTGTTTCCCTGTCTAAACCATTTAACGTGGGCCATTTCCCCATTGACAAGAAAGGTATCAATTTCTCCATCTAGTGAATTTATAAAACCAACCTGATCTATACGCAAATATCTTATTTTTTTCATTCCCTATCCTCGCTCGTTGGGGCGGTTAGTTTTGCCCGGTTTTTATCAGCACTTCGAAACATAAACACTTCCAGTACATTCTTTTCATACTCTAAAATGCCAAGTAGTTCCCAATGGTTAAACCCTTTGATTTTTCTTGTGATTTGAAATTGATCCGTAGAATCATCAAGCGTAACAGTGTAAGTTTTTTTCATCCTCTCTCCTCCTATCCCTCTATAAAATTTGCGAACCCTTGGGACGTAATCTACGAAGTTTCCACGCTTCAACTAGTTTCCTTTTGTGTTCTTCTGAAAAAACCCTACCCTTTTGTGATTCAGATAATTTTCTTTTTGTTTCATTCGACATGTGTTTCCCAAAATTTGGATTTTTTTCTCCGCTCAAACTATTTGATATGGCCAATCTTGTATCGTGTGGTCTTGTTTTACCAGTCCAATATGGCGTCCCGCGTTGCGGCTTACCCTTAATGGCTTTTGATAATTTTCTTTTTTGATCTTCTGACATCGGGGGCATCTTCCTCTTTCTACGAGCCTCTGATAACTTCATTCGGTGACTATCAGAAAAACACCCCCCTTTTTTTGAGTTAGATATTTTTCTCTTTGTTTCTTCTGAACGTGGGATTCCGATTCGTTTTGTTCTTATTTTTTGTTTGGTAGATTCGGTATGCCGTCCATTAAACCCAATTCCTCCGGTTGTCACGTTGTACCCAAGTGGGGAAAGCGATTTGAATTTTTTGATATAATATTTTTCCATCTCAAACATTAACTCCGTAAATATTACGGTATCAATAATTTCCCACTTAAAATTTTGGGGGCCATATTTTCTTATGGCACAATGGAATGCAACGTGCCTATCTTTATTCCACATAGCATCTTTTACATGCGCGGCAATTCTCCATTTTAAAGAATGCTTTGTTACTCCAATATAATCTTTGTTTGTTTTTAAACAATGCGCCCTATAAACAATCATTTTTAATTTTCCAATAGGCTCTTTTAACCGCACTTACATACCGCCGATTGTTATATTTCCCCGACGGCCCCGAATTGTACCAATGCACTCCTTTCCACACATCACCACTTTTGGTGATATAGTGCCGCAAGATGAACGCGCCATTGTCCATGTTGTAATTCACTTCATAGAGGCGGTTGAACTCCAGGGACAATTCCTTGCGCCACACTTTATAGTTTATCCCCATCAGGCCGATGCTGGAGCGGCTACGGGCCAGGGGGTTGAATGACGATTCGACATAGGCGATTGCCAATAGCAATGCCGGATTGATGTCATATTTCACACCGTAGCGAAATGCGGCCATCACAATTTCCGGCCTTAATTTCGGTGCAATAAGTAGGCACTTTTGGTAAGTTGCTACCATGCGATCCGCGATAGAGCCGATGGCCGGAGTCGAACCGGCCGCCTGATGATTACAAGTCATCCGCTCTACCACATGAGCTACATCGGCTTCAAAAGCCACACACTTGTCACAATGTATGGGTAAAACTATCAGGACGATGGCAAAGAGGAGGGGGGTCATACTCTTACTTCCTCGTGTACCATACGGCGAATGAACTGATAAAATCCCGTGTTCACGCTTTCCAGCTGCCGGACAGCGCCCTCGATCTTGCACAACCATTCCGCTCGCTTGGCCGGCGTGTAATACTGATTTTCGCCCAGCACTTGGTACACGGTCATGTCCTTACAGCCAAGCATATGAGCAATCTTATTGCCTGCGTGCAGCGCCTTCACCCTTGCCTTTAACCTGTCAATGCGCGATTGCTCCCAGCCCTCAGGCGTAGCGGGGATCTCCTTCAGCGGTTGCCCCATGAGCACCAGGTAGCGGCGGTGCAATGCCTCGGTAAAGCAAGCATCGGCCAACAGTGAGTCATTCCCGCTGAATGGGTTGTCGCTGTAATAAAAGTCGGCCAGCTCGCCCAACGGCACATTGACAACCGCATCCCTGGCAACCGTGCGATAGTGCCGACGGTCCTCAGGACGGGCGTTGCGGATGCGGTTCACCTGGTACTTATTCAAAGGACGCGCCGGGTTGAATCGCTTGGGCAGGGTCATTATAGAATCCACCTGACAAAGAATCTCCAGGCAACAATAACTACTATCCCAGAAAATAAACATGTAGTCCGTTCTTCCCAATTATCGGACCAAAAAAAACCAACACCAAATACAGCAGAAATAAACACATATCCTGCAATAGAAACGATCTCTCTAATGGCCGAAATTGCAATGTGAATATTCATCCCTTCCTCCTCAGCCCCTCGATGGCGGCGATGACATCATCTTTTAGTAAAACGATTTCAGCATTACCGATGCCAAATTTATTTATATTCTTCACCGCCCCCTTCGCATCGTCCAGGGCGAGGTTGTAATCGGAAGGTATTTTTGAGCTGATTAAATATGCGTACCACTCACACTCAACTTGATTGTTAATGGGACAAATATTTTCCTCTTTTAGTACTTCACTCGAATGGCAATACCTACAAACTGAAGCGTGGACGCATTTATTTTTCATTTCTCCCCCTTCTCGGTGCGGCGGTTCCATAATTCAATTGACTCGTCTTTTTTATCTGCGATTGAGCCATAGCACTTACAGCCATCGCACTTACCCCGCCACCATTCTTGGCGTTCATATTTTATTGCGACCCTAACAATTCTTGTTGCTTTAGACCCGCAAAACGGACACGGCTTCAGTTCACTCATGCTCCACCTCGATGCCTTTCACCTTGCAGTACAGCGCGACGATGGCGGCTGGTTCGCTGTCGGTGTAAACTAAATATTCATGGGTTTTACCCGGACGCGAAGCGTAACATTCAAACTCATTTACAAAACCAATTTCCTTGCGCTCTGCCGCTGTAAGTTGTGCATTAAAAATATTCCACCCCTCCTCCACCAGCCGCGCCTGGAGTGCCTTGACAAACTCCCAATCACCAATTACATGATCGTTTTTGTCAAACACCCAACCGCTTTCATCGTATTTCCACCCCATGCTCTCGCATATCGCTTGCGTGGTGGTCATGATTGCTCCTTTCGCTTGCGCGGGTTTGCATCATCTTTAACTACCGTCATTATCTGATTTAATTTTTCCAAACATTCAAAACAAATTTTTCCATGCTCTCCACATTCAACCCATCCAAGTTTAGTGGGAGCATATTTCAATTCACGATCACAGTTGACGCAATTCCCGCACGTGCGCTTGGGCATTTCATTCCCCCTTCACGCCTTCGAGCGCGGCGATGGCTTGATCTCGCAAAACATCGCCATATTCACCACCAATTTCATCGGCACGTTTCGCTACCGCTTTAACGCACTCCATCACCCCATCGGCGCGGCCTGCGGCGTGACCTTCATTAAAGGCATGAGTGTATTTTGCAAGGTCATAATTTTCGCAGTTGAAATTCCCTACTGGGCATTTCCCGAACTTGTCAGCCTTAATGACAGTCTCCGCTTTCGAGTCCATCGGCTGCTGGCGCGACGGCCAGGGGCAGACTTCCCAATCTACATCACCACTTCCATTATGCACGGAGCAAAGGTTGTGGAGCTTGTCGAATTGCAAACATTCTATTC
>Ga0172380_10004385_pt1 | contig 18196 bp, 15 predicted proteins | sample Leawe162metaG_FD_119747 | JGI IMG/M metagenome (GOLD analysis project Ga0172380, IMG submission 119747) | Leachate microbial communities from a municipal landfill in Southern Ontario, Canada - Leachate well 162 metaG | ecosystem: Engineered > Solid waste > Landfill > Unclassified | place... | reverse complement strand
CCTCACCCTGGAGCGCGCGGGCGCATATGGGGCGGTGCTCACGATGTGCGGGATGTTCGGGTCGCTGCTCGGCTCCGTGCTGCCGCTGCGCGTGCCGCGCCGCCGCCCGTTCCTGGTCGGTGCCGGGCTGCTGATGCCGCTGGCGGCGTTCGGCTGCTTCACCTCGACGTCGCCCGTGGTGCTGCTGCCGAGCCTGGTGCTCTTCGGCCTCGTGAGCACCGTGTTCGTGCCGGTGATGCTCACGATCCCGATGGAGGCGCCACAGATCGGACCGATGAGGGCCGGTGTCGCGGTCTCGGTGATCCTCGCGGCGGGCAACCTGAGCGGGTTTGTCGCGCCGCTGCTGGTGGGGGTGGTGCGGGACGCCACGGGCACGTTCGCGGTCGGGCTTGGCGGGGCGGCGCTGCTGGCGTTGGTGCTCGCGGTGTGTGGCGTGCTGGTGCCGGAGACCGGCCCCGTCGCGTCGGCGAGGGCCGAGGCTGCGCCGTCGGTGTAGGCTCTCCTCCGCACAGAGGAGGGGTTCCACATGACAGCAGAGAGCGTCGCGTTCACGCACAACGGCGTGCAGGTTAGCGGGTACCTGTCGAGGCCGTCCGGGACGCCGAGTGCCGGGATGATCGTCATCCAGGAGTGGTGGGGACTGAACGACGACATCAAGGAGATCGCCGATCGTTACGCCGCGCAGGGCTACCTGGCGCTGGCGCCCGACATGTACCACGGCGTGGTGACCGAGGAGCCGGACGAGGCGCGCAAGATGGCGATGGCGCTGGAGCGCGACCAGGCGGCGCAGGAGATCGACGCCGCGGCGGCGTGGCTGAAGACGCAGGGCGTCTCGAAGGTGGGGTGCGTCGGCTTCTGCATGGGTGGAGGGCTGACGCTTGCGACCGCACTGCGCGACGGCTCGCCGGTCGACGCGTGCCACGTCTACTACGGCGGCGGCATGCCGGACGGTGATGCGCTCGCGCGCGTGCGGGTGCCCGTGATGGGCTCGTACGGCGCGCTGGACACCGGCATCCCGAAGGAGCGTGTCGATGCGCTGCGCGATGCGCTGGTGGCGGCGGGCGTCGAGAACGACGTGATGCTGTACGAGGGCGCGGGCCACTCCTTCTTCAACCGTGCGCACCTGGAGCCGAAGGCGGCCGAGCACTCGTGGCAGCGGTCGCTCGGCTGGTTCGGGCGACACCTCGCCTCATAGCCTGGGCACAAGCCGCTCGCATCGCCCCTCGTGCCTCACGGGGGGCGATGCTATGTTCGCGCCGATCGAGGGCGGACGACGGAGGGCGCGATGACGGTGCGAGTGCTGGTGGCCGGCGTGGATCTGGCGGCGGACGGTGCGGAGCGGATCCGTGCGGTCTCGCCTGAGTTCGATGTCACCGTGCTCACGCGCGCCGAGATGGGCGAGGCTGGCCGCTTCGTGGCCGCGCTTGCCGACGCCGAAGTCGCGTTCGGCAACTGGTCCGGCCAGTGGAACGAGGTCGTCGCGGGTCTTCCCGCCACCGCGCCGCGGCTGCGGTGGGTGCAGCTCGGATCGGCGGGTGCGGATGCGCTCACGCCGGCCGCCCTCGGCAGCGGGCTCACGTTCACGACGACGGCGGGCTTCAACGCCGTCTCGATCTCGGAATGGGTGCTGGGCTGCATGGTGATGTTCGCGAAGGGCTGGCCGCGGCTGTTCCGCAACCAGCAGGCACATGGCTGGGAGCGCGTGCCCGTCGAGACGCTGGTCGGCAAGACCGTCGGCATCGTCGGCTTCGGACACATCGGCGCGGAGGTTGCGAAGCGCGCGCGCGCGTTCGGCTGCCGCGTCGTGGCGACGCGCCGCTCGTTCGGTGAGGGCGGCGGCGATCCGTTGCTCGATGCCGCGTACGCGCCGTCCGAGGTGCGACGCATGCTGGCAGAGAGCGACTACGTCGTGCTGTCCTCGGCGCTGACGGCAGAGACGCGCGGCCTCATCGACGCGGACGCACTCGCGGCGATGAAGCCATCGGCGGTGCTCATCAACGTCTCGCGCGGTGAGGTCGTCGACGAGGCCGCGCTGGCCGAGGCACTGCGCGCAGGGACGATCGCGGGCGCGGCGCTGGACGTGACGCAGCGCGAACCGCTGCCCGCCGAGCATCCGCTATGGAACCTCGACAACATCGTGATCACGCCGCACATCAGCGGGCGTGTCGCCGACCTCTACGCGCTGGCGACCGAGATCTTCTGCGATAACCTCGCGCGCTACGTTGCGGGCCAGGCGCTGCGCAACCAGGTCGACCCGGCGCGCGGCTACTAGCGCACGTCCAGCACGGCCTTCCCCTGCACCTGCCGTCCGAAGAGGGCGGCGGCGGCGTCGCCGATCGCCTCCCATGAGCCGCGCCAGCCGATGTCGACGTGCAGCGAGCCGGCCTGCATCAGCCGCAGCAGGTAGGCGAGGTCGGCACCCGACGAGGGGCCCTTCGTGAACGCCTCGATGCTGCGGCGCATGCCGACGGTGGAGTAGGGCGGGAAGGTCGCCTCCTCAGCGGAGGTCCAGCCGATGCTCTCGATCACGCCGCCCTCGCCGAGCAGCCGCCACGCGCCGACCAGCGTGCTGCCGCCCACGTTCTCGATCACGCCGTGGAGCGGCGCCTCGACACCCTCGAGGCCGATCACCACCTCATCCGCACCGAGACCGGCGAGGCCAGCCTTGCGCGCCTCGGAGCCCACGCTGGCGATGACGTGCGCGCCGCCGAGCGCCGCGAGCTGCACGGCGAAGTGGCCCACGCCGCCCGCCGCTGAGGTGACGAGGATGCGGCGCCCCAGCAGCGGGCCACAGCGCCGGAGCGCCCGCAGCGCGGTCACGCCCGCGACGGGCAGCGTCGATGACTCCGCGAGGTCGACGTCATCGGGCACGACCGCAAGCTCGTCGAGGTCGACGGCGCGCAGTTCGGCCCAGCCGCCCTGCGTGCCGGCGGTCGTCACGACGCGCGCGCCGGCTGCGGGCCCCTGGCCGTTCGCCGCGGCCTGCACGACGGTGCCGGAGGCGTCCCAACCCGGCAGGAAGCCGTCCGGCCGGTTCCGCACCCCGTTCAGGTCGCCGAAGTTGAGCGACAGGTGCTCGATGCGGACAAGGGCCTGCGCAGGGCTCGGCATGGGATCGGACGCCTCGCCAAGTCGCAGGTGGGCGGGGGCGGAGTGGTCGACGATCAACGCGCGCATGGTGCGGCCTCCTCGGATGTGCCGGGGCATCGTACGCGGTCGTGCGGGGCCTGCGGGGCGGGACTAGTCGGGCGCCGCACCGTTCCGGCGCCACACCTCGAGCGTGAGCGCCGTGGCGTAGCTGACCCACAGCAGGTACGGCAGGAACAGCAGCGCCGCTACTGGGACGCGCCGGCGTGCGCCGAGCACGAATGCAGCGATCGCGCCCCACATGCCGAGGATGATCGCGGCAGCAACGGCGACCTGGTGCAGGCCGAAGAAGACCGGCGACCAGAGCGCATTCAGGACGAACTGCACCCACCACAGCCGCGCGAGTCCGCGCTCACCTCGGCGTGACACCAGCCAGCCGGCGACGCCGATACAGATGTAGAGCGTCGTCCACACCGGCCCGAAGAGCCAGTCCGGCGGCGTCCACGACGGTCGATCGAGCGTGCGATACCAGCTCGCGATGTTGCCAGCGGTGACGATCCCGCCGATGCCGCCGGCCAGCAGCGGGCCGAGCAGGTAGAGCGCGGCCGTGCCGATCCGCGCTGTCCGCGATGCGGTGGGGCGAGCCTCGGAGTGAACTGTCTCTCGCATGCACCCAGCGTACCGCGATCACCAACGTGACGGCTGACGGTTCGCCGCGGACACGACGGGGAGGCGGGAGTCTAAAGCCAGACGTGCGGCGGGGTGGGCCGCACGCGCCCGCTCGCGAGCGCGGTGTCCGCGACCGCCTTCGCGACGCGCAGTGGTACCTCCGGGTTGAAGACGGAGGGCAGGATGTAGTCGTCGCTCAGCTGGTCATCCGGGATCGTTTCCGCGATCGCGCGTGCGGCCGCGATCTTCATGTCCTCGGAGATATCGAGCGCGGCGACGTCCAGCGCGCCACGGAAGAGACCGGGGAAGCAGAGCACGTTGTTGAGCTGGTTCGGGAAGTCGGAGCGCCCGGTGGCGACGATCCGCGCGATGCCGCGCACGAGGTCGGGCATGATCTCCGGCTCCGGGTTCGCGAGCGCGAACACCATCGAGTCCGGCGCCATGCGCGCGATCTCCTCGGGGGTGACCACGCGCGGGCGCGAGAGCCCCAGGAAGAGGTCGGCGCCCACGAGTGCCTCGCCGATGCTGCCACGGAAGCCATCGCGGTTGCTCTGCGTCGCGAACCAGTCGAGGCCCGGGCTCATCCCCTCGGTGCGACCCTCGTAGATCGCGCCGAAGCGGTCGAAGCCGATGATGTGGCGGACACCGAAGTTGAGCAGGATGCGCGCGCAGGCGAGCCCGGCTGCGCCCGCCCCGACGAGCACGACACGCAGATCCTCGGCGCGCTTGCCGGTGATCTTCAGACCGTTGATGACGCCTGCGAGCACGACGACGGCGGTGCCGTGCTGGTCGTCGTGGAAGACGGGGATGTCGAGCGTTGCCTTCAGGCGGTCCTCGACCTCGAAGCAGTGAGGGGCAGCGATGTCCTCCAGCAGGATCGCGCCGAAGCTCGGGGCGATCGCCTGCACCGCCTCGACGATCGCGTCGGGGTCGGTGGTGTCGAGGCAGATCGGCCAGGCATCCACGCCACCGAAGGTCTTGAAGAGCATGCACTTGCCCTCCATGACCGGCATCGCGGCCTCCGGGCCGATGTCGCCGAGGCCGAGCACGGCGGTGCCGTCGGTGACGACGGCGACGGTGTTCGCCTTCGTCGTGAGCGACCAGACGGCGTCCGGGTGCTCGTGGATCTCGCGGGCAACGCGGACGGCGCCGGGGCTCCACACCTGTGCGAGCTCCTGGGTGCCGCGGATGTGGACGCGGTTGGCGACCGCGATCTTGCCCTGCGCGTGCAGCTGGAAGGTGCGGTCGGCGGCGTGCACCACCTCGATGCCGGGGATGGCGGCAATGGCTTCGACGACCTGGCGTGCATGCTCGGCGCTGCGGCAGGCGACCTGTAGGTCGCGCACGAGCACGCCGGCACTCGCCTCGGCGATCTCGATCGTGCCGATGCTCGCCCCCAGGCTGCCGATGGCGCTGGTTACGCGGCCCAGGTTGCCCGGGCGGTTCTCGATGCGCAGGCGGAGCAGCAGCTGATAGCCGGAGAGCGGGCTCGCGTACTCGTCCTGGACGTGGGGGGAGCCGGTCGTCATGCCTCGATCATGGCCCGGGGAGCCTTGCGCGGCAAATCGAGGGGGCCTACTGGCATTCAGCCGCCAACGGTGGAATCATGCCGCGGTGCGATCGGAAGGGGTTCCCGCATGAAGCAGTTCATCCTCGCCGTGGTTATCACCGTCGCCCTGGGCGGCATCCTTGCGTCGATCTTCCAGGGCGATCGCCTGGAGGCGAACGGGCAGGCCAGCGCCATGCTGGCGGCCGCACCCGACGCACCGCCGACCTCGGCGACCGCGATCGCCATCGCCACGAAGGCTGCTTCGAGCGGCGCTACCAGCGGCGGCACGGCGCCGGGCGGGCCCGGCGCGGATGTGGCGAAGGCAGCCGGCTGCGCGGCCTGCCACTCCACGGGCGGTGCGCCCGGTGTGGGCCCGACGTGGAAGGGCATCGCGGGCGCGCAGGTGACGCTGGCGGACGGTTCTGCCGCCGCCCGCGACGACGCCTACCTGAAGGAGTCGATCGTCTCGCCGGACGCGAAGGTCGTGAAGGGGTTCAGCAAGGGCATCATGCCCGCGAACTTCGGTACCACTCTGAAGCCGGAGCAGATTGACCAGCTGGTGGAGTACATCAAGAGCCTCAAGTAGCGCGCTGCTGCGCACCGCAAACGGGGCAGGCCAGCGGCCTGCCCCGTTTGCGTGCCTGACCAGTCTGGGGCGTGCGGGCTATACTCCCGCGTGATTGAACAGGGAGATGCCATGACCACCACGCTCGACCATCCGTACCGCATCATCGGCACACGCCCCATCCGGCCGGACGGCATCGAGAAGGTCACGGGCAAGGCGCTCTATGGCGCCGACATCAAGCTGCCGCAGCAGCTGTACGCGCGGCTGAAGCGCAGCCCGCACGCCCACGCGATCATCAAGCGCATCGACGCCTCGAAGGCGCTGGCGCTGCCGGGCGTCGAGGCGGTGGTCGTCGGGACGGACTTCCCGCAGGCGCTGAGCATGGACCGCGCCGGAGCCGGCCGAGGCGGCGAGTACCCTCGCAAGTTCGTCGTCGGCAACTTCATGGCGGTCGACAAGGCGCTGTTCTACGGCCACCCCGTCGCCGCGGTCGCCGCGACCAGCGTGCACATCGCGGAGGACGCGCTCGACCTCATCGAGGTCGAGTACGAGGTGCTGCCGCCGGTGCTCACGGCGCAGCAGGCGATGGCCCCCGGCGCGCCGATCCTCCACCCCGAGATCCGCACCGCCGAGCCGCTGGGCGTCCCCGCGAACAACGACGCGCAGACCAACATCGCGAGCCACCTGCAGCTCGCGACCGGTGACGTGGAGGCCGGGTTCGCGGCCGCGGACATCGTGGTGGAGGACGAGTTCCACACGGGCACGGCGCACCAGGGCTACATCGAGCCGCACACGGCACTGGCGACCTGGAACGCGGACGGCAGCCTGGTCATCTACTCGAGTTCGCAGGGCTCGTTCGCGATCGTGCGCGAGCCGCTGGCGACGATCCTGATGATGCCGCCCTCGCGCATCCGCGTGGTGCCGATGGAGATCGGCGGCGGCTTCGGCGGCAAGAACCGCATCTACTGCGAGCCGATCGCCGCCATGCTCTCGAAGAAGGCCGGGAAGCCGGTGCGCCTCACGATGACGCGCGAGGAGGTCATCCAGGCGACCGGCCCGACCTCGGGTGCGTACATCCGCGGCAAGATCGGCGCGAAGCGCGATGGCACCATCACCGCGATTCAGCTCTGGATGGCGTACGAGGCGGGTGCGTGGCCCGGCTCCTCCGTCGGTGGTGGCGTGAACACCACGCTCGGCACCTACAAGCTCTCGAACGTGCTCATCGATGGCTACGACGTCGTCGTGAACCGGCCGCGCAACGCCGCGTACCGCGCCCCGGGCGTGCCCGCGCCGACGTTCGCCGTCGAGTCGCTGGTCGATGAGCTGGCGGAGCGCCTGGAGATGGATCCGATGGATCTGCGGCTGCACAACGCCGCGCGCGAGGGCGACCGTCGCCCGAACGGCGTCGTGCTCGCGGTCAACGGCAACATCGAGGTCATGCAGGCGGTCAAGAACAGCGCCCACTACCGTTCGGAGCTCACCGGCAAGAACCGGGGCCGTGGCGTCGCCGTCGGCTTCTGGAACGCCAACTCCGGGCAGCACAGCATCAACGCGCAGGTGAATACCGACGGCAAGGTGACGCTGAACGGCGCCGCCATCGACATCGGTGGCCTGCGTACGACGGAGGCGATGACGCTGGCCGAGGTGCTGAGCATCCCGTACGAGGATGTGATCTGCCGCACCGTCGACACCGACTCCATCGGCTACTCGAACAACACGGGTGGCAGCAGCACCGGCTCCGGCACCGCCGCGAGCGTGTACCGCGTCGCCGAGCAGATCCGTGACCGCATGGCGGAGCGCGCCGCGCGGATGTGGGAGGTCGACCGCGCCTCGGTCGAGTACCGCGACGGCGCGGTGCGCGGGCCGGCGGGCGAGGATGGACAGCCGCGGACGCTCACGTTCAAGCAGATCGCGGAGCGTTCGATTGGCACCGGCGGCCCCATCAGCGGCCACTGCGACAACGGCCTCGCGCAGGGTGGACCGACGTACGCCGGCCACATCGTGGACGTCGAGGTCGACATGGACACCGGCAAGGTCACGATCCTCCGCTACACGACGTTCGAGGACGTGGGGACGGCGATGCACCCCGCCTACGTCGAGGGGCAGATCCAGGGCGGCGTCGCGCAGGGCATCGGCATGACGCTCACGGAGCAGTACTTCTACGACGAGCAGGGTGTGATGCGGAACGGCAGTCTCCTCGACTACCGCATGCCGACGACGCTTGACCTGCCGATGCTCGACACGCACCTCATCCAGGTGCCGAACCCGGGGCACCCGCTGGGGGTGCGCGGCGTCGGCGAGCCGCCGATCGTGCCGGTGCTCGGTGCGATCTCGAACGCGATCTACGACGCGATCGGCATCCGCTACCGAGCGCTGCCGGCGACGCCGACCGTGATCCTCGACGGCATCCTGGACCGCGAGGAGGGGCGCGCCGCGCACTAGCCTCGATCGCCGCACGACCACGCGAGGGCGCGCCGTCTCCGGTGCGCCCTCGCCGCGTTCGGGGGTACCCGCCCGCGGCTGGTAGCATGCGTGGACGCGTGAGAGGGGCCGAGATGAGCGTCGTTGGGGTCACGGGCAAGCGAGTGCTGGCGATCTACGGGCATCCAGACGACGAGGGGCAGGCGACGGGCTCGCTCGCAGCCTTCGTGGCGGCGGGGAACGCCGTCACCGTGCTCTGCGCCACCCGAGGCGAGGTGGGCGAGATCAGCGACCCCGCGCTCTCGACGCCGGAGACGCTGTGGTACACGCGTGAGCTGGAGCTGCGCGCGGCGATGGCGCAGATCGGCGTCGGGGACGTGCGCTTCCTCGACTTCCGCGACAGCGGCATGGTCGGCACGCCGGAGAACGCCGACCCGCGTTGCCTCCACCAGCAGCCCGCCGAGGTGAGTGTCCCGGCGGTGCTCTCGGTGATGCGCGACGTGCGCCCGCACTTCGTCTTTACGTGGCAGCCCGACGGCGGCTACGGCCACCCGGACCACATCGCCATCCACACGCACACGGTCGCGGCCTTCGAGGCGTGCGGCGACGCCTCGGCGTATCCGGAGACGGGTGCGGCATGGACGCCGGAGCGGCTGTACTGGGGCGCGCGCACGATGCGGCAGTTCGCCACGGTGCGCTTCGAGATGGAGCGCCGCGGCCTGCTCTCCGAGCCGATGAACGAGGACATCCGCGCGCGCATGCTCGCGGCGCTCGAGGCACCGGAGCCACAGGCGAGCGTGGCCGTCGACACGCGCGAGTTCGTCGTGATGCGCCGTCGCGCCGCGGGGATGCACCGCAGCCAGTTCGGCGAGAACTCGATGTGGGCGAAGATCCCGGACGACCTCGTCGCGCAGGTATGGGGCGAGGAGCGCTTCTACCAGGCGCGTCCCGCGTGGCCGGAGGACGCCGTCGCGCGCACCGACTTCGCCTAGCCTCGGTTTAGCCCGCCGCGACGACGATCAACGTCCCGACGAGGCAGCACGCGGTGCCGAGTCCGACGAGACGCGTCGGTCGCTCGCCGAGGAAGAACATCGAGAGCGGCACGACCATCAGCGGTGAGGTCGAGTTGAGGATGACGGCGCGCGCCGCACCCGCCTCGGCGACTGCGTAGATGTAGAGCAGGCTGCCGACCGCCGTCCCGATCACGCCGAGGGCGATGACGAGCGGCAGGTCGCGGGCGGTCGGGAGGCGTCGCAGCACCTCGCCGCGTGTGGCGATGGTGGCGACGGTGGCGATCACCAGCCCGCCGGTGGGGATGCGCACAGCGCCCGCTGCGATCGCGCCCAGGTTGCCTCGACCGCCCGCGAGCAGCAGGGTCGCGACCGCCCACGCGCCGGCGACCAGCAGCAGCACCGCTACGGTCGCCAGCGGGCCGAGGCGGCTCGGGCCGCTCGGGTCGGGGAGCGTGGCGACCTGGCTGCGAACGACCAGGTAGGTGCCGACGACGACCGCCGCGCCGCCGAGCAGCAGATCCCACCCCGCTCGCTCACCCAGCAGCAGCACGCCGCCGGCGGCGCTCATCGCGACCCACAGCGCCGTGGCGGTGGGCGACATGCGCTGGAGGCCAATGCGTGGGAGTGCTCGCACGTAGGTCGTGTCGCCGATGCCGTAGCCGATGCACGCCGAGGCGATGATGGCGGCGAGCGACTGCCACGGGGCGGCTCGCAGCTCCTCGGTCGCGCCGGTGAGCAGCAGCAGCGCGAGCACGAACGGCGAGGCGATCAGGAAGCGCGCCCCGCTCAGCACCGCGCCGCCGTAGCGCGTGCTCAGCCGCGCCATGCCGACACTCGTGCCGGCCCAGCAGAGCGCAGAGGCAAGCGCCGCTGCCTCACCCATCGCGCGTTGCCTGGCGCTTGCCGTGGTGCATCGTTCCCCTGAAACAAAGACGGCGGCGCATCGCGCCGCCGTCTGAACCGTCGTGCAGACCCCGCGCTACAGCCCCATGCCCACCTGGGCGGTGGTCATGTCGTTCGCGTCCGGCTCCTGCTGCCCCACGACCGCCTCGGTCGTGAGCATGAGGGCGGCGACGGAGACGGCGTTCTCCATCGCGACGCGGCTGACCTTCACCGGGTCGATGATGCCGAGCTCGAACATGTCGCCCATGCGCTCGTTCGCGGCGTCGTAGCCGACGTTCCGCTTCGCGGCACGCACGTCCTCCACGACGATCGAGGGCTCGCGTCCGCCGTTCACGACGATCTGGCGCAACGGTGCCTCGATCGCCTTGCGGAGGATGTTCACGCCCACGACCTCTTCCGGGTCGTCCATCGTCTTGATGAGGTCGTCGAGGGCGGACTGCACGCGGATGAAGGCGACGCCGCCGCCGGCGACAACGCCCTCCTCGACTGCCGAGCGCGTGGCGAACAGGGCGTCCTCCACGCGGTACTTCTTCTCCTTGACCTCGGTCTCGGTCGCGCCGCCGATCTTGATGACGGCGGCGCCACCGGCGAGCTTCGCGAGGCGCTGCTGGAGCTGCTCGCGGTCGTAGTCGGAGACGGTGTCCTCGATCTGGGCGCGGAGCTGGCGAGCGCGCACCTGCAGCGCCTCGTCGGAACCGGCGCCCTCGATGAACGCAGACTCGTCCTTCTTCGCGACCACGCGCTTCGCGCGACCGAAGTCCTCCAGCTTCACGCTGTCGAGCTCACGCGCCATGTCGCGCGTGATCACGGTGGCGCCGGTCACGATCGCGAGATCCTCGAGGATCTTGGAGCGGGACTCGCCGTAGGCGGGGGCGTCGATCGGGAGCGGGTTGATGGTGCCGCGCATCTTGTTGACGGTGAGCAGCGTCATCGCCTCGGTCGAGATGCTGTCGGAGACGATGACGATGTTCTTCGTCACCGGGCGCGCGATCTCGAGCATGGGGAGCAGGTCCTGTGGGCGCTCGATCTTCTGATCGGTGATGAAGATGAGCGGGTTGTCGAGCACGGCCTCCAGGCGGTCGGTGTTGGTGATGAACTCCGGCTTCGCATAGCCGCCGTTGATCTGGAAGCCGTCCGTGATCTGCGTCTCGAGGGTGAGGCCCTGCCCCTCCTCGGCCGTGATCACGCCGTCCTTGCCGACCTTGTCCATCACCGAGGCGATGAGCTCGCCGATCTCACGCTCGTTGGCGGCGATCGAGGCGACCGCGGCGATCATCTGGTGGCCCTCGACGGGGACGGCCATCTTGCGGAGCGCGGCGGAGAGGGCCCGCGCGCCCTTCTCCAGGCCGATGCGGATCGCCATGGGGTTGGCGCCGGCGGTGATGTTGCGCATGCCCTCGTGCAGGATCTCCTGGACGAGGACGGTCGAGGTCGTGGTGCCGTCGCCGGCGATGTCATTCGTGCGGATGGCGGCCTGCTTCACCAGGTTCGCGCCCATGTTCTGCATGCGGTCGGTGAGCTCGATCTCCTTGGCGACCGTGACGCCGTCCTTCGTGACGAACGCCGGCTGGTACGGGCGGTCGAGAACCACGTTGCGACCGCGCGGGCCGAGCGTGACGCGGACGGCGTTGGCGAGCACATCAGCGCCCTGCAGCAGGGCGAGGCGTGCGGCCTCGTCGAACTTCACATCCTTGGCAGGCATGGCATCCCCCTCGAACAGGCGTGACAGCGGTTCCGGAAGGCACGCGCGCGCAGATGGCGCCAGCGGCCCGCGGCGGATGTTAGCACTCCGGGCCGTCGAGTGCTAACCGTCGAGGCGTCCCAGGGCGTTGAACGCTCCCCGAGGGGCGGGGGTATACTCGCGGGCGACATCGCGCTCTTGCGGTTCGAAAGGGTTTCCACAACATGGCTGTGGCTGATGAGTATCGGCTGCTCGGGAAGGCTCCCATCCGTCCCGACGGCGTAGACAAGGTCACGGGTCGCGCGAACTACGCGGCCGACGTGTTCCTGCCGCGGATGCTGTACGGGCGCTTGAAGCGCTCCCCGTACGCGCACGCGATCATCAAGAAGATCGACGCCTCCAAGGCGTTGGCGCTTCCGGGCGTCGAGGCGGTCGTGACCTCGGCCGACTTCGACACCACGGACGAGATCGCCGGGTCGGGGTTCGGTGCGCAGAACCGCCAGTACCTGGTCGGCAACTTCCTGGCGTTCGAGAAGGTGCTGTTCTACGGGCACCCGGTGGCGGCCGTCGCCGCGACCAGCCCGCACATCGCCGAGGACGCGCTCGACCTCATCGAGGTTGAGTACGAGGTGCTCGAGCCGGTCATGGACGCGCGCCGTGCCATTGAGCCGGGCTCGCCGATCCTGCACCCGCGCCTCCGCACCGCGGAGCCCGTGGGCGCCGCGCCGGCCCCGGACTCGCAGACCAACGTCGCGAGCCACCTGCAGATGATCCTCGGTGACGTTGACGCCGGCTTCGCGCAGGCCGACCTCATCGTGGAGGACGAGTTCCACACCGGCACCGTGCACCAGGGCTACATCGAGCCCCACAGCGCGACCGTGCAGTGGAACCCGGATGGCAGCCTGGTCGTCTACAGCTCCTCGCAGGGCCTGTTCGGCGTCGTCCGCGACACGCTGGCGACGATCCTGAAGATCCCGACCTCGATGGTGCGCGCGGTGCCGATGGAGATCGGCGGCGGCTTCGGTGGTAAGCTGCGCCTCTACACGGAGCCGGTCGCGGCGATGCTGGCGAAGAAGTCCGGCAAGCCCGTGAAGGTCACCATGACGCGCGAGGAGGTCATCCAGGCCACCGGCCCGGCCTCCGGCACGCACATCCGCGCCAAGATCGGCGTCACGAAGGACGGCCGCATCACCGCCGCCCAGCTCCACATGCTGTTCGAGGCGGGCGCCTTCCCCGGCTCCCCCGTTGGCGGTGGCATGAACGTCTCGTTCGCGCCGTACGACATCCCGAACGTGCGGATGGACGGCTACGACATCTGCGTGAACCGCCCCCGCAACGCGGCGTACCGCGCTCCGGGCGCTCCGGCTCCGACGTATGCCATCGAGTCCGTGATGGACGAGATCGCGCGCCGGCTTGAGATGGACGGCATGGACCTCCGCCTCAAGAACGCCGCGAAGGAGGGCACTCGCCGCCCGAACGGCTCCGTCGTCGGTGTCACCGGCAACGTGGACGTCATGGAGGCGATGAAGGCCAGCGCCCACTACCGCTCCGAGCTGACCGGCAAGAACCGCGGTCGCGGTGTCGCCCTCGGCTTCTGGGGTGCGGCGTCCGGTGCGCACAGCGTGAACGCCACCGTCAACAACGACGGCACGATCATGCTCAACTGCTCCGCCGTCGACGTCGGTGGCCTGCGCGCCTCCGAGGCGATGGTCATGGCCGAAGTCCTCGGCATCCCGTACGAGCACGTGAAGCCGCGCTACGTCGACTCCAACTCGATCGGTTGGACCGGCAACACCGGTGGTTCCGGCACTGCGTCCGGCACTTCGGCGAGCGTCTACCACGTCGCCCTGCAGATCCGCGACCGCATGATCGAGCGGGCTGCGGCCATCTGGGGCTGCGACAAGAGCCTGGTGACCTACGGCGCCGACGCGACCCTCGTCGGCCCCTCGGATGACGAGGGCGCGACGCGCAAGCTGACCTTCGGGCAGATCGCTGCGCAGCAGGGCGGCACCGGCGGGTACATCTCCGGCCACGTCGACCTGGGCGGCGCCACCGGTGCTGCGACCTACGGCGGCCACATCGTGGACGTTGAGGTCGACACTGATACCGGCAAGGTCACGGTGCTTCGCTACACCGTTGTCCAGGACGTCGGGAAGGTGCTCCACCACGGCTACGCCGAGGGCCAGTGCCAGGGCGGTGCCGTTCAGGGCATCGGCATGGCGCTGACGGAGGAGTACTTCTACGACGAGCAGGGCGTGCTGCGGAACGCCAGCCTGCTGGACTACCGCATCCCGACCGCGCTCGACGCGCCGATGGTCGACGTGATCATGGTGGAGTGCGCGCACCCCGGTCACCCGCTGGGTGTCCGTGGTGTGGGTGAGTGCAACATCGTCCCGCCGCTGGGCGCGATCGCGAACGCGATCAACGACGCGGTCGGCCTCCGGCCGCACTCGCTGCCGGCGACGCCGCGCGTGCTGCTGGGCGACCTGATGGACGCGGGGCTGGTCGGCAAGTAGCCGCACGACCTCGCGAGGTTGGAACCAAGAGCGGCGGGGCTTCTGCCCCGCCGCTCTGCATGTGCGGACGGCACTGGCGTAGAGTGCGCCGGGTGATATCGATGGACGACATGGCGCGCATGCGCGCCACACGAGGGGGAACGCGATGACAACGGGCAGTCTGCAGGGCAAAGTCGCGATTGTGACCGGCGCAAGCCGGGGCATCGGCGCGGACATCGCGGCGGTGTTCGCGAAGGCGGGGATGAAGGTCGTGGCCGCCGCGCGCACGGTGAACGAAGGCGACTTCCGCGTGCCCGGATCGCTGTCGACGACCGTCGAGGCGATCAACGCCTCGGGCGGTCAGGCCGTCGCGGTGAAGTGCGACCTCTCGCGCGAGGATGAGATCGAGGCGCTGTGGCAGGCTGCGCTCGACGCGTACGGCGCGGTGGATGTGGTCGTGAACAACGCGGGCATCCTGGTCCCCGGCACGATCGAGAAGATGTCGTGGCGGCACTTCCAGTTGAACTTCACGGTGAACGTGGCGGCACCGGCGTACCTGTCGCGCCTCGCGATCCCGCACATGCGGGAGCGTGGGGGCGGGGCGATCATCAACATCTCCTCGGGTGCCAGCCGTGGGCCCGGGGCTGGCCCCTACAAGGCCGCGATCAACAACGGCACCCCGTACGGCCTCTCGAAGGCCGCGCTGGAGCGGATGACCCAGGGCATGGCCGCGGAGCTGTGCGAAGACAACATCTCCGTGAACACGCTGTCTCCCTCGACGCAGATCTGGGTCGGCGGCACCGTCTACGTGGCGCAGACGCAGCGGCCGGACTTCGACAAGATCGACCTCACCGGGAAGCGCAAGGACGGCGTGATCATGGGTGATGCCTGCCTGGCGATCGCCGCAGCCGACCACCGCGTGATCACCGGTCGCCTGTTCAACGACGAGTCGGCACTGCGCGAGGTTGCGGGAGTGACGGACTTCTCGAAGTACCCGGTCTACTAGGCTGAGCAGTTCGCTACCAGGTGAGCGCGACCTCGCAACTGACAAATGCCGAGGTCGCGCTCCCGATGCACACATCGTTGCCGCCCGCGCCATCGAGGATGTCGTTGCCGGCGCCGCCCACGATGCAGTCGGTGCCCAGCGTGCCGGTGATGCGCTGATCGCCAGGGCCGCCCAGGAACAGCCGGTTCGGCACCAGGTCCGCGAGGTCGCCGTCACCCCAGGTGACGCCCGTGAGCAGCAGCGCGGAGCAGGCCACCGGCGCGAGCTTCGTCGCGGTGAGCGTGTCCACCATCACGCCCATCTTCGTGGCGGGCACGGTGCTTGCGGCCGCCTGCACGACGCCCACGAACAGCGCCACCGCTAGGAGCGCGGCACCGAGGCGCTGTGCGGTCACCCTCAGGCTGCCTGCGGACGGATGCGGCGTGCGATGCGCGCGGTGATGGCGCTCGGGCGCTCGTGCTCGGTGGCCTCGTAGTGGTACGCGGCCTCCGGCGTGAGGAGCAGGTAGTCAGGCGGACTGTCGGAGCGCCGGAGAATCGGCAGCCCGGAGACGCGAGCCATGCGCGCAAGATCCTCGAACGACTGCATGCGGACCAGCGTGACGTGGGGCGGGGGCTCCAGCAGGTGCGCACGCAGGATCAGGCTGCCGTACTGCGCCTCGATGCGCTCAGCCTCCGTGCCGTGGAGCGCGGTGATCGTGGCGCGTGTGAGTGCAGCGAGTACGGCGATGCTCACGAGGAGCCCGAGCGGCGACCAGAAGCGGACGGCCGCGACGCTCGGTGACCACGGCCCGAGTGCGAGCAGGTTCGGTTCGACGCGATCGTTGCGCAGGACGCCGTTCGATGCGTGTGCCAACGGGCTGCGCTCGCCGCTCGGTGCGCGCTCGATCTGGAGTTGAGTCGAGGAGATGCGGAACACGACCTGCGGCTCAAACGGCCGCAGCGGGATGTGGTCACCGACGTACGCGCGGATGTCGGCGCGCACGATCAGCTGATAGCTCTCGAAGTGCACGCCCGAGGCGGCCTCGGCCTCCTCGACCATGCGCCGGAACGCGCCGAGGTCGAGCGTGCCGTCGACGGCAGCCTGGGTGCCGGTGAAGCGGCGCTCCGGCGCGAGCACCATCGTGCGCTCCCACCCGTTCAGCTGCTGCAGGGTGGCGGTCAGCCGCACCGTGCCCTCGGGCCGTTCGAGGCGATCGCCCTCGATACCGAGATCGACGCCCATGCGCACCGCACGGGTGAGGCGGAGGAAGACGGGGTCACCCTCGCGGATGGTGGGGTCGTCGTAGATGCCCGGTGGCGCCTCGGCCTCGTAGCGGAAGTGCGCCTGCTGCGTGTAGGAGCGCTCCTCGGAGGTCACCCGGTGCGACGCGCGCGTGAACGCGAGGGAGGCGAGGAGCAGCGAGACACCCGCGACCACGATCGCCGCGAGCGCGAGCACGGAGCCCGTTGGTGCGTAGACGGTCAGCGTCGGCGCGACGCGTGTGTGCCACAGCGTCCGCGCGCGGCTCGTGTCCCACCTCGGACGGAGCGTCCGAGGTGACCGATGGCGCAGCAGCGGGTAGGCGAAGACCGCGAGGCCGAGCAGCGTGAACGCGAGCGTCGCCCACGGCGGTCGCAGCCAGCCGAGCAGCAGTGCGCCGTGCGGGATGCGCAACCACAGCTTTCCGGCGATGTCCGACTTGCGAGGCTGGTACGAGTCAACCCAGGAGTTCGCGTCACCCTTCACGATCACTCGGTCGCCGTTGTCGACGATCACGCGGTGCATGACCAGGCCGAGCTCCGGGTTGTGGTACGCGACGACGTCGCCCGCCCCGTAGGCGTCCGCCGCGCGGGCGAACACCAGGTCGCCCGGCTGCAGCCGGGGCGTCATGGACGAGCCGGCGACGCGGGCGTACGTGATGGGGCCGCCGCAGGCGGCGGGGGCAAGGAAGAGGTAGGCGGTGACCAGCGCAACGAGCCCTACCGCAAGGCGTGCGCGCCGCGGACGGAGGCTGCTGAGGCGACGGAGGCGAGCGGTCACGGTCGAGCCTCGGCTACTGGGCGACGATGACGCGGAGCTCGTCCGCGCTCGCTACGGTGGCCTGAGGAACCGTGGTCACGCAGGTCACGGCGGCAGCGACGTTGCTGCACGTGTACCAGCTCGCCCCGGCCGAGACGAGCTTGAGGCGAATCTTGGAGGCCGCGGGCGGCACGGAATCGAGGTTGAACGTCACCTGGTCGATGTTCTGCGGGGCGGCCGCGTTCAGGTCGTACACGACGGAGCTCACCGTGTATCCGGTGATCGCCCCCACGCCATCGCCGGCCTTCGAGGTTGGGACGGTGTTGGCGGCGGCGAACGCGTAGCCCGCGCCGGACAGCCCGACCCCCAGGATGAACAACGCCAGCAGCGGCGTGCGCCACGCGATCAGCAATCCACTCATCGGTCACTCCAGTTGCGCGCACCTCATGGTGGCGCCAGGAGCGCATCGACTCATGCGGGTCTTGCCGCATGCGGAGGGGGGTGAACCCTCACTCCGCGCTGTCGATCACCTGACGGCAGCGGCGCGTTGGTCTTGCGGGCCAGTCGGTCCCGCCGGCGGAGCAGCGCGGGCGTCGGGCCCGCCGCCTCGATCGCGCGCTCTACGTGCGCGAGGGCCGCGCCGGGGTCACGCTCGCGATGTTCGAGGTGCTTCGCCAGTTCGACCAGTGCGCGGGCGGAGGGGGCGCCTGATCGGGTGGCGATCTCCTGCCAGTGCGGCACCGCGAGGTCGCCTCGCCCGCCTCGACGGTGGAGCGTGGCCAGCGCGAACAGGCACTCGTCACGGG
>Ga0172380_10004384_pt1 | contig 18197 bp, 18 predicted proteins | sample Leawe162metaG_FD_119747 | JGI IMG/M metagenome (GOLD analysis project Ga0172380, IMG submission 119747) | Leachate microbial communities from a municipal landfill in Southern Ontario, Canada - Leachate well 162 metaG | ecosystem: Engineered > Solid waste > Landfill > Unclassified | place... | reverse complement strand
GCGCCGTGGCGACGTCGATAGTCGAACTGTCGACGACGATCGTGCCGGGCCGCAGCGAGGCGAACAGTCCGTCGGCACCGAGGTACACCGAGCGGACATCGGCGGCGGTCGGCAGCATGGAGAAGATCACCTCGGCGCCGTTGGCCGCCTCGAGGGTCTCCGATACGGCGAACCCGGCCGCGCGGGCGCGCTCGGCGGCCGCCGCGTAGTTCTCGATGCCGAGCACGTCGTGGCCGGCGGCCTTCAAGTGCGAGGCCATCGGCAATCCCATTCTGCCGAGACCGATCCATGCAATCTGCGTCATGTTCCATTCCTTGCTGCGACATCTTACAACGGCATGATCGTGATGCCGTTCGAGATCGTTTAAATGAACTGAAATTTGTCGTGCATATAAACTTCTACCGGAGGCGCGATCGACAGCGCAAGACGTTTCTCGGTGCGGATAATAGTCGCATAATGCATGGTAGGGAATGCATCGTTCAGCTGTACCGACGGGGAATGTCGCCGTTGAATTATTCAGAATTCTTATTCAGGGTGAGCCTTTTCGCTGACACCCGTAAACGGCGTCGAGGCACCGCCGGGGCTCTGCGCCCCGACGATGCCCCGCACCGTCCCTGCTAACGGGTTCAGCGGTCGCCCGCGGCTCCATGTACCTCGGGCAGCGGCTCAGCCGCAGTGAGTGCCTCGACGCGGTCGCGTTCGGCCTTGTCCCAGGTGTCCCGCGTCAGCACCACGCCGAGCAGGCCGATCGCGCCGAACACGAGGTAGAGGACGGCCACACCGCTCCAGCCGAAGGCGACAGCCAGCGCGCCGGGTTTGCGCGGCTCCGACATGGGCCAGACCGGGTGGGTGTTAGCGCGGTCACGGAGCCGGCCTTGCCGATTCAGACCGGGCGTCTGCTGCGAGGTAGGCCGTCCACCACCAGCTCGTAGGCACCGACGACGAGATCTTCGACCAAGTGTTCGTCGATGTCCGGTCCTGGCGCGATCGAGATCCAGTGCCGCTTGTTCATGTGGTAGCCGGGAGTGATCTCCGGGTAATCGCGGCTCAGGGCTAGCGCCCTGGGTGGCTCGCACTTCAGCGTGGCGATGTCGACGCCACGGACTCGGGTGGTCATCACGAACACCTTCCCAGCGACCTTGAAGACGTCGTAATCGGGGCCGATCGGCTGCGTTAGGGTGGCGGACGGTAGTTGTTCGGCTGTGCGCGCTGTCACGGTCAGCAATCGGCGTCCGTTCATCACCGTCAGTCTAGATGCCGTGGCGCCGGACCACCGTGCGCCGACCTCGCCGCACCGGCCCATAGCGGCGCAGGTAGTTACCGTCGCGGCGACCGAAAAGTGCTTCGAGCGCTTCCCCGTAATCGCGGGTGCGGAACATCGTGATGAAGCGTTCGATCTGTAGTTCGTCGCCCTGCTCGGCGGTGAGGTCGAGGGCTTCGCTTGCCGAGCGTTTGGTGGCTTCCACCGAAAGTGGTGCACGTGTGCCCGCGAGATGATCCGTTGCCGAATGCGTTACGGGTTGCAGACAATGTGCATCGGCGGCGGGCAGGGCCTGGCCGCTGTGTTCGAGCTGGCCTAGCTACTTCGACCTGAAAAAGGGGTTCATGGTCGACGAGGCTTCACGACGGTCTCGGTGCGGATGGCCCCCTTGGGGTCAACCAGGCCGAGGTCGACACCGGCCAGCGTGACGAAGACCGCCGGCCCTCGTGTCTGAGGCCTCATCGTCAGCACCAGGGTGGTCCGCTTCATGGCGGCGCGGGGCTATACCGTCGGATATTTCTTGATAGCACCTATATCCAGTGGGGGCCAAAAAGGCTGTGCGCCAGCACTCTCGACACGTCGATAACGGTCAGCCCGTCACCTAAGAATGGTCCCCACCGGGAAGCGCGATCGCTTACGCCGCGAGCGTGCCTATCGGTTCCGGTCTCGGCATCCACACCGGGGACCTAATGCCCTAACCGCCTCAAGGCCCGCACGAATGCCTTCGGCGATGTGGCCATGGCTGTTGATCCCCATCGCCACGATCGTCGGCGGACTGATCATGCGCATCGCAAGCAAAGAGGGCCTTTCCCTGCCCCTCCTGAGCCGCGGCCTGGGCTTTGGTGTCAAGGGCGCAGCGGTAGCCTCCATCGTCTATGGAGTCAACTACATCTTCTACTTCATCTTCGAGGGCAGCATCGTCTCCCACGCCCTGAGCGAATAGCCGGAATCGCAATCAATTCCTTCTGGGCCACAGTGGTATTCGCCATCATCGCTTTGGTCGCTTTGTACTGCTTCTGGCGCGGTAAGCACAGTATGAACGTTCTACAGCGTTTCGGCGTCCCCATTTCATCGTGCTGTTCGTCATCGGGATGTACATGCTGACCAGCGGCTACGTCCTCGTCGGCCCCGGCCAGTGGGAAGCCACCGGCACCGTCGGCGCCACCGCCATGTGGCAAGCTCTCAGCCTGGTCAACGGCCAGATGTCTTCCAGGGACTCATCGCCACCGACTACGGCCGGTTCGTCAAGACCCGGTCGGCTACCGCGGTACCTCGGGGTTGATGTTCGCTGAACTGGTCATGTGCGCCGTCGTTGTCCTCGTCGGCGCCTTCCTCGGCTTCACCATGCTGCGCCACTTCGACGGTACCCAGGCCGATCCCGAACTCGCAGCCACCGATCCCGGGCTCTTTTTGCAGTCATCATGGGACTGCTCGGTGTCATCTTCGCAGTGGTCACCCACGTGCGGATCAACGTCATGAACCTGTACTCCGGATCGCTGGCGCTCTCCAACGCTGCCGATGCTCTGTCCACGCGTCGAAGCGGGCGACAGTGGTGGATGGTGGGTCTCATCCTGGTCGGGTATCGGCGTCTGCCCGCTCAATGTGCTCCAACACACTGACAAGTTCCTCGCGGTCACCGGAATCATGACCAACACTTGGATTTTCATCCTACTCGCCGACTATTTTGTGTGCCGAAAGTTGCTGCGCCTGGCGCCCACCGACAACATTGCGTTCGAAGAAGGACGTGTGCGCAGCTGGAACCCTGCCGGCATCATTGCCATGGCCTTCGGCATCGGGGTTAGGTGGACTCGACATCTTCGGCTTCTACGAGACGTACTACGCTTCGTTCATTGCGATGTTGCTCGGGCCCGTCGTCTACATACCCATCATGATCGCGACACGAGGCCGCTACTAGACGCCGACCAGCTTGCGGTCCGACCGACTGTCAAATGGGTTGCGCCCAACGCAGTCAGCTGGCCCTGGCTGGACACCGCTGAGAAAAGGTGCCCGGCTCCGAAAAGCCCCCTCTCGCAACGGTAGATGATCACAGTGCAGTTGCCTCCTCTTGCAACCCACTTCCAGCGGACCGGACGCGATGAGAGAATGACTCAACGGCGGATCTGGGACCGTTTCGGGTGCGCCGACACACTTCGGTGCACCGCGGGCCTGCGTCCACTTCCAGTCCATCGAACATCGAGGCTAGCGGTGGGTAAAGTTCGCGGCGCGCTTCTCCGCGAACGCGTTCATGCCCTCGGTCTGGTCCTCGGTGGCGAATGCGCTGTGGAACAGTCGGCGCTCGAGGAGGATGCCTTCGGCCAGCGTGACCTCGAAGGAGCGGTTGACGGCCTCTTTGGCCAATTGGGCCGCAGGCAGCGACATCTGCGAGATGGTGGTGGCCACCGACTTGGCCTCGGTCAGCAGATCGGCCGCGGGCACCATCCGGGAAACCAGGCCGGCGCGGTCGGCTTCCTCGGCGCCAATGGTGCGTCCGGTCAAGATCAGGTCCATCGCCTTGGCCTTGCCGATCGCGCGCGTGAGGCGCTGGCTGCCACCCATCCCGGGCAGCACACCGAGTTTGATCTCCGGCTGGCCGAACTTGGCGGTGTCGGCGGCGATCAGGATGTCGCACATCATCGCCAGTTCACACCCGCCGCCCAGTGCGTAGCCGGCGACCGCGGCGATGGTGGGGGTGCGCACCGCGGCGAATTTCGCCCAGTCGGCGAAGAAGTCCGAGCCGAACATCTCACCGAAGGACTTGTCGGCCATCTCCTTGATGTCCGCGCCCGCGGCGAAGGCTTTCTCGCTGCCGGTGACGATGATGGCGCCGATTCCCGGATCGTTGTCGAGTTCGGCTGCCGCGGTGGTGACTTCGGCCATCACCTGACTGTTGAGGGCGTTGAGCGCCTTGGGCCGGTTCAGCGTGATGGTGGCGACGCGCTCGTCACGCTCAACGAGGATGGTCTCGAAGGTCATGGTATTTCCTATTCAGAATTGGCTGTCCAATTGGGTGTTCAGGTGTCGTTACTTCGGGTGGTGGATGAGTCTTCAGTCGGCAGACCGGTAGCACCAGCGGCGATTTGTCGGAATCGATCAGCTATTCGGTCACAATGTCCGGAGCTACTGCCGAGAAGCTCGTCCCACATGGATGTCGTGGCCAGGACATGCCAGAGTCCGGCGCCGACCAACGATTGCCCTGTTCCGCAGGCTGTGAGTCGCATGGTCGATAATAGTGTCTACGCGTGAATGAGAGGAGATTGCGGTGCTGCCGACTGTTCGGGAAGTACTGGCAATGCCGCTTCTGACAGCCTCTGACCCCGAGGTCATCGCAGGCTCCGCGGGACTGGACCGTGAGGTCCGCTGGGTGCATCCGGCGGAAGTGGCCGACATCGCACACTTGTTGCGTGGCGGAGAGATCGTCATCATCACCGGGATCGTGCTGTCCGAGGATGTCGATGCGATGCGCACCTACGTCCTATCCCTGGCGGACGCCGGCGTAGTGGCACTTTTTGTCGAACTCGGCCGACGTTGGGCGCAGGTTCCGCATGCACTGACGCAAGCATGCCAGTCTTCGGATTTGGTTCTGGTCGCGCTGCACAAGGTCGTGCGGTTCGCTGCAGTCGTGGAAGAGGTGGCCGCCCGCGTTTTCGAGTCGCAGATGGAGGATTTGAGGGCCAGCGAACACATTCACGAGACATTCACCCGCCTGGACGTCGATGCGGCAGGCCCAGAGGAAATCTTGGCCGCAGTCACGCAAATCGCCGGGATGCCAATTGTTCTGGAATCGGCGCACCATCAAGTGATCGGGTACAACTCAGCTGGACGCGACGCAAAAGACATTCTCGCTGACTGGCCTCGCCGCTCTCGCGGAGTCGGATTGGCCGGGCGTACGGGCTACGACCGACCGTCTGGGTGGCTGACCACTGTGGTCGGTTCCCGCGGCGATGATTGGGGTCGCCTTGTGATGATCACCGACAGCGTGCCAAGCCGACGCGATCACGTGCTCGTCGAGCGTGCCGCGGCGGCGCTCTCGTTGCATCAGATGAGGTCGAGAGCTCGTGATAGCGTCGAGAGGAACACTCACACAGGCTTGATCGCGGAACTGCGGGCGGTGCGGATCACGCCAGAACTTATAGTTCGGTGTGAGGCTGCCAATTTCCCGGTGCGGGACCGAAGCTTTTTTGCTGTCGCAGTTCATCAGAAACTCGGCAGCGATGTCGGTAAGAGCTGGTCCCTGACCGATCTCGCCTCGACGTTGGCGAAGTCGGCGAGAACAATGCAGATGGCAATGCTGGTGGGTGTCGAGACTGACCATGTGATCGGTGTGATCAGCATTCCACAGACACTTTCTGTTAACTCTGTCTTGGCCACTCTGGCGCGTGAGGTCAGACAGTCACTGCATGTCACGATTTCGCGGGGAGAAGTGGTGCACCGTCTCGAGGACACCTTCCGCACCCTGATCGACGCCAAGAACATCCTGGCCGCCAGTGATCCTGATGACCCGCGGCCTTGGATAACGCTCGCCGATGTGCACTTACGGGGCTTGATCCACCTGTTGCGGGATGACGAACGCCTACGCCTTTTTGCTCGCCGGGAACTTGGCCCGCTGATTGCCTACGACGCTGCGAGAGGCACCAATCTGCTCAGGCTGCTCACGGGCTTTCTCGAGACACCTGGAAGCAAAGCCGCTGCCGCGAAGTCGCTTCTTCTGTCTCGCCCGGTGCTATATGAGCGGCTCGCCAAGATCGAGAGCATTCTCGATGTGGATCTTGAAGATCCCCACATCAGAACTTCTCTGCACGTCGCTGTGATGGTGACGTCGCTGTTCGGCAACGCAGAGTTGGACTAGTGCCCGGCCCAGGTGTGGTCCTTCTTCGTGAGAAAGCCGCGTACGCCGTTGGAGAAATCGGCGGATCCGTAAACGCGCGAGAGGACGTCTTCGTCGTCGATCGACTCTGCGGTCGACTGCAATCGGCGAATGAGTTCCTTTGTGGCCCACATGGTGAGGGGAGCGTGACGGAGTATGCGCTGCACTACGGCAGCTGCGGCGTGGGAGACATCCTCGTGCACTTCTGAGACGAATCCACATGATCTCATCTCGTCTGCGCTGAAATGACGCGCATTCAAGATCATGTCAGTTGTGCGGCTGCGTCCAAAATGTCGAAGTGCAAGGTCCAGCACTTCCGCCGACAACGTGTTGCCGAGAGTTCGGGCAATAGGGACACCGAACTGTGCGGCCGGGCTGGCGATTCGGATATCGCTCGTCATCGCGATCGCCAAACCGGCTCCGAGGCAATAGCCGTCAATGGCTGCCACCACCGGTACATCGACATTGATGAGCCGTCGGATGACGCCTGACACTCGTCGCTCAAAAGCTACCGGTCCGGCCGAGTCGGTGAATCCGCTGAATGTCGAAATGTCCGTACCTGATACGAATGATCTGCCACCAGCGCTGCGTAACAACAAGACTCGGACGTCATCTTCGTCAGCGCGGTCGCACGCACGCAGCAGGCCGTCGTACATGAGCGGGGTCATGGCGTTGTGGTGGGTAGGACGATTGAAAGTGACGGTGAGGACCGGGCCGTTGCTTTCGATGAGCAGGTCCTCGGCGTGCGGTTCGCTACCTGTCAGGCTGGGCATCTGTTCCATTCTTCCTGTGTCCATACGATGAGGCTCGGGCCGGGCTGGGTAGGCGCCGACCGGAAGTGCGGGACAGTCGATTGGCCGGCGTTGACCAACCAGCGCATTCAGGGCCCCGAGCGACCCGAGATCCCCGCAAACGCTTCAGCCGGAGCCGGTGACGGCGCAGACCGGCATCTGAACGTTATCGGCTGTGCTGCAGGTGATTCTACAGAGATACCAATACGACATGTGAAGGCGATGGGGGGATCGTCGATCTATCAGTACCGCGTTCGCTCCGTATCCGTGCCGGCTCTACGCCGGCTTGCCTGCGCAGCGCCGCTGGCGCCGCACGAGATGAATATGACGTCGCCCTCCGTGGAGCGAAAGGATGCCTGCGGGGTTAGGTTGACATCCAGAATCCGTCGACGTTGCAGTGCTGCGTATCGGCCCAGCGGGTTGAATAGTGTTGAATAATATGTGCAACGAATTCACCAGTTTTCAAGGGCCGGAGGGGTAGCGAAAATCACGGCCGGGTGACTAGCGTTGAGTCGAACACATTCAGCTGGCGGCACAATCAATAGAGATTAACCGTAATTTTCTGTGCTGCAACCAATTTCCCGAGGAGTGGCCATGGCAGGAAGAGTCGAAGGCAAGGTTGCTTTCATCACCGGTGCGGCGCGCGGACAGGGCCGAGCGCACGCCGAGCGCCTCGCTGAAGAAGGCGCAAACATCATAGCTGTCGACATCTGCCAGGATGTGCCCACCATCGGCTACCCGATGGCGACGTCCGAAGAACTGGCCGAGACCGCGAAACTGGTTGAGAAGCAGGGCCAAAAGGCGGTCACCATCGAGGCGGATGTGCGTGATCTGGAGGCGCTCAAGCAGGCGGTGGCGACGGGTGTTTCCCAGCTTGGCCGGCTTGACACTGTTGTCTGCAACGCGGGAATTCTCGGGCTCGTCGACGGGTGGAACATTCCGCCCGAGGCTTGGAAGGACACCATCGACGTCTGCTTGACGGGTGTCTATCACACCTGTCTGGCCACGATTCCGCAGCTGCTCGAGCAGGGTGAAGGCGGGTCTATCATGATGACGGGCTCGTTGGCGGCCAGCAAGGGCCTGCGCAATCTCGGCCACTACGACGCGGCAAAACACGGCGTGGTCGGACTGATGCGCGCGATGGCAAATGAGCTCGCAGAGCACATGATCCGTGTCAACGTCATCAACCCGCACGCGGTTGACACCATGATGGTCCACAACCTCGACACATACAAGGGGTTTGCGCCCCACATCGAGACCCCAACCCGCGAAGACGCCTCGGTGGCATTCAGAACTCTGAATGCCATGCCGGTCGACTTCATCGCCCCTCGGGAGATCTCACAGGCGGTTCTGTGGCTCGCGTCGGATGAGTCTCGATTTGTCACAGGTCAGACACTGGGGGTTGACGTCGGCGCCGTCATCAAGTGAGCAAGCCGAGCTTGCGACAGCCTTGAGCCCCCCCGGTGAGGGCAAGCTGCCCCTGGCGCTAAGCGCCAGGGGCGCTTTGCATTCAACCGGGTGCCTGACGTTGGTGGGTACACGGCATATGCTTTCCCGGGAAAGTAGGATCCGCGGGAGCATGCCCCGTGGTTTACAGAACTGAGGTCACCGATGACCGATTCACATGCAGTCCGTCCCAGCCCTGGACCGGACCGTGCCGCTGTCACAGGTTGGGACGTAGCGCGTCTTGCGGGCGTGTCCCAGCCGACTGTGTCTCGAGCGTTGCGCGGCTACGCATTCGTGTCCAATGAGACACGCCAGCGCGTTCTCGATGCAGCCCGAGAGCTCGGTTACATTCCCAATGCACAGAACAAACCGCCTGTGTCCATGCGAGCTGAGCAGATTGCAATCGTGTCCACCGATTGGGATAGTCCTTTTTATCCGCATTTGGTGGCACCGATGCAAAGCGAATTTAACGCAGTGGGCTACAGCACCGTTTTGTTCACTGAGAAAGTGGATGACACTCTGCTGTTACGCCGTTTGGTGGACAAACAGATCGGCGGCGTGATCATCACCAGTAGCTCCCTGGAGTCGACCATTCCGCGCGAACTGACCCGGCAGGGGTTTCCCGTGGTCCTGGTGCATCGGTCGCTGGACGAAGTCGAAGCAGACTCCTGCACCATGGACAACTACTACGGCGGAAGATTGGCCGCGACCGCACTGCTCGAAGCCGGTCACCGACATGTCGGCCTAATCTGCGGTCCGAAGAACACCAATACGGGACGTGATCGGGAAGCAGGTTTCTTGGCGGCGTTTTCCGGCTGTGGGGTTCCGATTGCGAACGAAGCAATACGACATGGCTCGTACAGTTATGACACTGGATACGAAGAAGCCGGACGTCTCCTGAAGAATTTGCCGGAGACCACTGCCATCTTCTGTGGCAATGACGTCATCGCACTCGGAGCTCACAGTCGAGCCACCGCCATGGGGCTGCAGGTCCCCGACGACCTGAGTCTCATCGGGTTCGACGACTCTCCTGTCGCGAGTTGGGGAGGATTCGACCTGACCACCATCAACTGCGATGTCGCGGTGATGGCAGAGCGTGGTGTAGCCATGTTGTTGGAACGGATTGCCGACCCCAAGCGGCCGCACCAGCGCGTCATCGTCCAGCCTCGGCTGGTCAATCGGCGGACGGTGGCGCCCCCGCGGCCCATCGACCGCGCCCTGATCACGTGACAGTCGCCGCATGACAGAACGGCCACTGTCTCGTTGTCGTCGAGACAGTGGCCGTTCTGTGTGCCTGGACGCTACTTGACCAGATCCAGTTTTTTGCGGTCGAGCGTCACCGCCACCGCGATCACCACGACCAGACCCTGAACGACTGTCTGTAGGAATGGGTGAACAGCTCCGATGACCATGCCGTTGGACAGTGTGGTGATGATCAGGACGCCCGTGACGGTGCGCAGTGGACCGCCCACCCCGCCTGACAACGGTGTACCTCCCATAACAACGGCGGCAATGGCGAGCAGCAGGAACGCATCGCCGAGGTCTGGAGTAGACGAGCGAACTCGGAACGCTTGGAGTAGCCCAGCGGCGCCGGCCAGGAAACCGGTCAAGAGGAACGCGTAGACCTTCGTTCGGTCGACGGGCACGCCCGACAGGCGACTGGTCAACTCGTTGCCGCCGATGGCGTACATGTAGCGGCCAAGCCGAGTGCGACTCGCGATCAAGGTGGTCAACACCAGGGCGACCACCGCCCACAGCGACACCTTGGGGATTCCGAAGATGCTGCCGGTGAACCACTGGCTCAGGTCGCTGACCGCAACCGGCACCGGGCGTCCATCGGTGACGAACTTGGCAATGCCGACGAAGGTGAACGACGTGCCCAATGTGACCAGGAACGACGGGAGCTTTGCATAAGAGACCAGGAGACCGTTGGCCAGGCCGCAGATCAACCCGATGAAGGGGCAGAGCAGAAAAACCCAGGCTCCGTACTGCTGCGCGAGGGTGGCGCAAACAGAGGCGCTGAGTGTGACGATGGGCCCGATGGACAGGTCGATGCTTCCCATCAAGATCGGGAAGGTCGCCGCGATCGCCAGCACCAGGAGCACCGAGGACTGGCTCAGGATGTTGAGGCCGTTGTTCTTGGTGAGGAAGGTCGAGTTCATCAACGTGAACACGACGACAAGAACGATCAGAGCGCCGAACGGTGCTGCCGTGTTCCAGTGCTCACGCAGAAATCCCATGGCATCAGGGCGTGGAGGGTTCTGCGACGACGGTTGGTGGGTGCGTTCAGCTTGCTGCGTGTTGTTTGACATTTCTCTCTCTCAGACCATCGCCGAAACAAGGTCGAACTCAGTCGGTTTCGATGACACGGGTGCGGCCTGACGGCGAGTGATCTCGCCGTCCTTCATGATCACGATCTCGTTGGACATGCCGATTAACTCCAGAAGGTCGTCGCTGATGAGAAGAATCGCGACATCGTTGGCGGCAAGCTCGCGGATGATGGCGTAGATGTCCTCCTTGGCGCCTGCGTCCACACCTCGGGTCGGGTTGTCAAGAATCAGCAGGTCGAGCGGCCTGGCCAGCCATCTGGCGAGAATGCACTTTTGCTGGTTTCCGCCCGAGAGTCGGGTGATCTGCTGGTTGATGCTGTCGGTCTTGATGCTCAGCTGACGCACGAAGCGGTGGGCGTCCTTGGTCTCCCTGGCGAGGTCCAGAAGCGAGCCGCCGCCGCCGGTTGTGATACGGGAGAACGAGATGTTCTTCGACACCGAGAAGTTGTCGATGATCCCTTCACGCTTGCGTTCCGGGGGGATGTATCCGATGCTGCGCTGTTGGCGTTGACGAAGATTCAGCCGTCCGATGTCGCTGCCCTTGAACGCCACCGAACCTTCGTCGAGGAGGAGATCACCGGCGACGGCTCGGCCGACCTCGGTCTTCCCGGAACCGAGAACGCCTCCCAGACCGATGATCTCGCCCTTGCGAATCGACAGATCGACCTTGTTGAAGGACCCCGTGACGCTGGCGCCCGTCAGCTGCAGAAGCGGCGAGTCGTCGTCGGTGCCGACGGCATCGACGATGATTCGCTGCCGATCCTCGTGGTAGAAATCGCGGTCTCGCTCGCGTCCCACCATCAGGAAGTGCAACTCGTCCTCGTTCGTGGCGTCTGCCGCCCGATCAGCTACCAGCACACCGTCTTTCATCACCAGAATCCGCTCGCTCCAGCTGATGAGTTCGGAAAGACGGTGACTGACGAACACGATCGACGCGTCGCTCCGCACCCGGTGCAGGATCTGTTCCAGAAAGTCGATCTCCTCTTGGGCCAATCCCGCCGTGGGCTCATCGAGCAGGAGCACCGGGTGAGGCTGTTGAAGGAGCTCGGCCAGGGCGAACGCCTTGAGGACCTCGAGCACCTGGCGAACCGCGAATGGATAGTCGCCCGCCAGTTTCCGTGCGTCGATCCACCCGTGGTCGAACCGGTCCAGCAGCTCACGCGCCATCCGCAGCATCCGCTTCTTGTCGAGAAGGCCTGCCTTGCGTAGGTGACGTTCGTGCGAGAGGTAGAGGTTCTCATACACCGTCAGGTTCGGAGCCAAGGCCAGTTCCTGGAAGATCCGAAACACGCCCTGCTTCGTGGCTTCGTGGTAGTTCGACGGCGAATATGCCTCGCCGTCGAGCAACACCGACCCGTGGTCAGCGGTCGTGACACCGCTGAGGATGTTCAGCAAGGTGGACTTACCTGCGCCGTTCTCACCGATCAACCCGACGAACTCCCCGCGGGCGACGGTGAACGAGATGTCACGTAGGACAGTCACCGGGCCGAATGACTTGCCTACGTGTTCGAGACTCAGCCGCGGAGTTGTTGCGGGGGAGATGTTCTCGGTGATCGTCATAGGACGTCAGCACCTCCGTTGTTCTTGCAGAGCTTGCGGATGTCCTTCCACGGATCGATCTTGAACGCGGTCTTGTACATCTCTTCGATCCGCTGGAACTCACCGGAGTCCGTCGCAGTGGCGTAGTCCGGTGGCAATTGGTAGCCGGCCGGCTTCGGGTAGTTGGCCCAGTACGCGTTGGGGTCGATGGGCCGCAACGAATTCTGGGGGTCCCAGTCGTCGGGATGCAGCACACGGGACCACTTCTCGTAATCGAACGGGAACCGTTCGGCTTTGTACATCAGGTCCTGGTACGCTGCGGCGGCTTCGGGCGTGTCGACCACGAACCCGCCGAAGTACATCATCCGCTCCGGCACCGTCAGCTGGAAGCCGTTCATCGCGTCGAAGACCTTGACCATGCAGTAGGCGCCGAGCCAACTGCCGTGCGGCGCAGCAGAAGCCAATGCCGTCCCACCGCGCTGCATGGCGTCCAGGAACTCGTTGATGACGTCGATTCCCACGACGGGAACCTGCATGTTCCGCGACTCCAGTGCATTGACAACAGCAATCGCAGAGTCGTCGTTCGAGCACATGATGCCAGCGACATCGGGGTGTGCCGTCAGTAGGCTTTCGATCACCGGCTGTGTCACCGAACGACTGAAACCGCCCTCTTCCCGGGCGACCATCTGAACATTCGGATAGGCGGCCAGTGCCTCGTCGACACCGACATTCCGGCGGTCAGAAGAGCTGTTTCCGCGCAGTCCCTCGATGTGGATGAATTTGCCCTTACCGCCCATCTCTTTGAACAAGATTTCGCATACGGCGCGGGCCAGAGCCTCGTCGTTTCCGGCCTGGTACGACACGAAATAGTCACCGATGTCCAACGGGGTGCTCCACGGTGCGTTCGACCACGCCGTGGATGTGGGAATCCCGGCCTGCTGGGTGATGCCGATGACCTCCGGCGTCGAAGCGGCAACGGCGGGTGCGTTCACCACACCGGCAATCTGACGGGTCACCGCTGCCTCGAAGATGCCACGCAGAGCATCAACGGATGAGTTGTCGACCTGGCGATCCCTCTCGAGGTTGTAGACCGCGCACATCTCGCGGGACGCCCGATCCCACCCCTGGAAGTAGTCGTTGTCCAGGGTGTAGAAGCTATCCAGAACAGTTCGCCGCTCGAACCGCGGGTCGTTCGGATCGGTGATCTCGACCGCCGGCACCTGTGACTCCGCGCCGGTGTTCGATGCAGTGCCGCAGGCAGCCAGGAGGGGAGCCGCGACAGGAAGTGTCAGACCTATCTGGACCATTCTCTTGAGCACTTCGCGTCGATTTGCATCACGCTCGAAATATGAGGGGTTCACATTCGCTCCGTCGTTGTGGGAGTTCTCGGGCACTCACGGAATGGTGAGTTTCCTGGTTGCCAGAATCTTGATGATCGTGAGTTTGGTCTCTGCCAGCCTCGCCAGGATTGACAAATAGTGAAACGCGCCACAACATCCTGTCAAGGCCGGCCGCGTACTGAGCCGCAACTTGCATAAGATTTCGCATACGATGCAATGCAATTCATGAAAATATTCGAATTCGCTCGCAATGTGTCAATTCCGATTATTCGGTGGTTACAGTGACGTGGGTAACCCGCTTTGCGCAGAGACTAGGAGTCCAGAGCATGACCAGTCCGACATCCGCTGCCGATGCCTTCCTTGGACAGGACCCTGTTCCGTTCTATGTGGACGGACAGTGGACAACTGGTAAGCACGGCAACACGATTGAGGTGCTGAGGCCTTCGACCGGCAAGCTGCTGGCGACAATCTCCTCTGGCGATGCCGACGATATCGACAACGCCGTCCGAGCGGCGCGCCAGGCTTTTCCGAGCTGGGCCGCGCGTTCGACCCGCGATCGCGTCGTTTTGTTGCACCGTTGGGCCGATGCCATCGAAAAACACCAAGACACGTTGGCCACCATCGAATCTCGTGACATCGGCAAGCCGCTGGCGGAGGCTCTGGAGTTCGACGTGCTGTTCTCCGCGGAAGGCATCCGATACTTCGCAGACGTCGCCGACCACGTTGATCCACGAGAGTTGGTGGCAGTGCGCGGAATAGAGGCAGAGCAGCGCTTCCTACCCCGAGGCGTGTGCGGCTTCATCATTCCGTGGAATGCCCCGGGAAGCCTGATGGTCTGGGGGACTGCCCCGGCACTGGCAGGCGGAAACACCGTCGTCGTGAAGGCTCCGGAGCTGGCGCCGATGAGTTGCCTGTTCCTGTGCAAGCTGGCGGAGGAAGTCGGCATCCCAGCTGGGGTGATCAACGTCGTCCCTGGCTTCGGAGAGACTGCCGGTGCGGCCCTTGCCGGCCATCCTGACATCGACTACATCTCGTTCACAGGTTCGCCCCGCACGGGCATGCAGGTCGCCATTGCCGCAGCGGGCAACTTCGTGCCGAGCAAGATGGAGCTGGGCGGCAAGGGCGCGGCGATCGTGATGCCCGACGTCGACGTTGCAGCCACCGCAGAAAAGCTGTCCTTGGCAGTCGTGCGCAATGCTGGCCAGACCTGTTGCACAGCAACGCGATGGCTGGTCCAGGAGTCGATCTACGACGAGTTCGTCGACGCGGCCATTAACAAGCTCACCTCAGTGCACATGGGAGCCGACGACGATCCGAACACCGTCCTGGGCGCGCTGATCAGCAATGGTCAGCGCAAGCGTGTCGAGCACTATCTGCAGCGTGGCCAGGACACAGGTGCCACTGCCCTGCTCGACGGCGGCCCGACCGCGGTGCAGGGCCTGGAGGGTGGCTTCTTCGTCAGCCCTGTCTTGCTGACCGGTGACACCACCAACGTGTGCGCCCAGGAGGAGATCTTCGGCCCGGTTGCCTATGTGATGCCCTTCAAGAACGACGACGACGCCATCGCCATCGCCAACGACTCTCGGTACGGGCTGGCGAACAGCGTCTGGAGCCAGGATCTTCCGCACGCACGTGCGGTCGCCGCGCAACTTCACGCCGGCAATAGCTGGATCAACGCCCACAATGTGTTCGCTTACGGCCTACCGTACGGTGGGATCGGGATGAGCGGTTGGGGTGGTGGCGTCAACAGCGTGAAGACTTATCTGGACTACCTGCGGCCCTTGACCATTGCCCGTCCTCTGTGAGCTGGTAGCCCTCCGGCGCCTGTGACTTCCTGCGCTGGAGGGCGTCCTTCCACCCGTGGCGTCTGCCTCTAGCCCTCGAGTCGCCACAATCGTTCGAGATCGCGTACCGCTACGTCACCGACTCACCCAAGGCAACAGGAGACCATCTCAATGAGCACCCTGGCTCATATCGAAGCACCGCCGAGCCCCAATCCGTTGGAAGACGCTCGGGCTCAACTGGCCGAAGCGGTGGAAATCCTGGGCTACGACGCTGGTTTCGGGCAGAAGATGGCGGCACCCGGGCGCGAGGTCACAGTGAGTCTCCCTCTGAGGCGTGATGACGGCAGCATGGAAAATCTCATCGGGTATCGCGTTCAGCACGACGTCTCTCGCGGAGCGGTCAGTGGTGGTTTGCGCTTCAGCCCCCATGTGGACCTCGATGAACTTCGTGCGCTGGCTATGTGGATGACCTGGAGATGCGCCCTTGCCGATCTGCCTTGCGGAGGTGCCAGCGGGGGAATACGTATTGACCCGAGCCGGTACTCGCGGGCCGAGCTGGAGCGTGTGACTCGGCGCTATACCACGGAAGTCACCTCCTTGATGGGAGCGGAAGAGGATACCGTTCTTCCAGACCTGGGGACGGACGACCGGACCATCGCATGGATCACGGACACGCTATCGGACCAGGCTGGACGTTCCGACGTCAGCGTCGCGGCGGGAAGACTGCCGGGACTCGATGGGTCACGCGGACGCGAGATCGCCACTTCACGCGGAATCGTGCAACTTGCACTGGCCGCTCTGCATGAGGTCGACATCGTCGGGACGAAGGCCACTGCTGTTGTCGAGGGATACGGCAAGATTGGACGGAATGTCGTCAAGTTGTTGACGAATTCGGGCGTTCGGGTCGTCGGTGTCAGCGATGCGCACGGAGCTGTGGAATCTGAAAATGGTTTGGATGTGGCTGCTTTGGAGTCCCACTTCGACGAGTGCGGAACAGTCGCGGGGTTCTCAGGCGGAGACACATGCCGCCGTGAAGACATTCTCGAGCTCGACGTCGATCTACTGGTGCCCGCGGCCGTCGAAGGAACCATCAATGCGCAGAACGCACATCTGGTTCAGTCTTCGGTGGTGGTCGAAGCAGCTAACGGGCCTACGTCCATGTCGGCCGACCAGATTCTCTGCAAACGAGGAATTCTGGTGGTTCCGAGTATTCTCGCAAGCGCCGGCGGGGACATCGCCTCGCATTTGGAACGAGTTCCGGCGCAACAGGTCTGCAGCCGTGGCGCCGTCGATGGCGAGGCACGCCGGGAGGAGCGAATGCTCCTGGCCTGGCGGCGAGAACGGGATCAAGCACGCGAGCGCGGTGTTTCGTTACGTACCGCATCGATGGTGACGGCCGTGGGGCGTGTTGCCGAATCGGACCAGACTCGCGGGCTGCTTCCATAAAATGTTCAAGGGATGAGGAAGGCAACGGCATGGATCAAAGTGAGCGTGAGATCCTTGAGTTCGTGATCCTGTGGGCTCCTTTCGGGGGACCGGATGACGAAGAGGTCTTTGTCCGGTTTGGAATTTCGGTACCCCAGCTCTATGAGCGTTTCGATTCGACCGTCCGGCGCCTGTCAGCCGGCACCAGCGTCGCGCTCTCGCCGAAGTTGAAGATGTTGGCAACCCGCGCGATACATCTTCACCGTCAGGCATGGCCGACGGCAATCTAGGCCTTGTTCTGTCGGAATCAGATTGTGGCCCATATGAAATGCGCGCCGTCCACTTCCGCGGACGGCGCGCATTTCGCGTCGAAGTGGTTCAGCCTGCGAGTTTGACCAAAGTCCGGCCCTGGTTCTCCCCGGCGAGAATGCGGTCCAAAGCCGTCGGAAGCTCGTCGAGTGAGACCTCCGACGACCCCAACCGATCGAGCCCGACGGGCCGTAGATCGGTGGCCAGCCGGTTCCAGATTGCCGTGCGGGTAACCAGATTGCATTGCACCGAGTCCACACCCAGTAGGGCCACACCCCGCAGAATGAACGGGAACACCGTGGTCGGCAGTGCGACACCGCCGGTGTTACCCGAGGCGGCCACCGCGGCACCGTATCGCAACGCACTCAGTGTGTTGGCCAGCGTGTCGCCTCCGACGCAGTCGACCGCGCCGGCCCAGCGTTCCTTCTGCAGAGGCTTGGAGTTTCCGCTCGCTTCTTCACGGCCGATGATCTCGGCGGCGCCGAGCTCGGTCAGCCACTCTTTGGCCGACTCTTTGCCGGTCGCCGCGACAACTTCGTAGCCTCTGGCGGCGAGGATTCCGACGGCCACGCTTCCGACGCCACCGGTGGCGCCGGTCACCAACACCGGACCCGCTTCCGGTGCCAAACCATGGTCTTCGAGCTTGGCCACACTCAATGCAGCCGTGAAACCCGCAGTGCCGAGGGACATCACGTCGCGATCGGAGAGGCCGGCTGGCAGCGGGACAATCCATTCGGCAGGCACTCGTGCCATCTCACTGAATCCGCCGTGGTGCTTCACGCCGAGATCGTAACCGTGAACCAGTACTTGATCGCCGGCCCGGTAGTCGGGTGAAGCAGACTCCACCACGGTGCCGGCAAGGTCGATGCCGGGGATGATCTTGGGCAACCGGGCCACGTTCCCCTTGTGGATACTGGCGAGGCCGTCTTTGTAATTCACGCCCGACCAATCCACGCGGATGGTCACGTCGCCCTCACCGAGCTGATCGACGGCAAGTTCGGTGATCATTCGTTCGGCGCTGTCTTCGTGGTGGTTGACCACAAAAGCTCGGAAAGTGCTGCTCGGCATCTGTTTTGACCCTTTCTGTTGGTCTTCGGTGTGCTGGACT
>Ga0172380_10004383_pt1 | contig 18197 bp, 18 predicted proteins | sample Leawe162metaG_FD_119747 | JGI IMG/M metagenome (GOLD analysis project Ga0172380, IMG submission 119747) | Leachate microbial communities from a municipal landfill in Southern Ontario, Canada - Leachate well 162 metaG | ecosystem: Engineered > Solid waste > Landfill > Unclassified | place... | reverse complement strand
TTTTGCTGTATGGCGATTCAATGATGTATATTTTTTATAAAATAGATTGGGTCGGAACTATTGCCTTATATTTTTGGCCGATATTTAATATTTTATTTATGATATTTGTGGTAAGAAATAGATTATTAATTGCTTGGTTTTTTTCATTCTGGCTAAGTTCGATTTCTCATGGGTATTTGTATGGGAGTCAATTTTTGATATTGAGATTTTTTTCTGACATAATTTGGCCAATAGCCAATTTCATTCTATTTATAATTATTTTAGTTAAATTATTGCGCGGACCAAGCAAGTTTCTAAATCTTTCAAAGAAATAATTTCAATCCGCGGTTTTGGATAAATTGAAAGCCAATGGAAAAATGGCGGCCAAAGCCAAAGCAGTGGCGATCAAAGTATTGGGAACGGTTGTTAACAAACAAATTGATTTGTTGGTAAAAGAAATCCGAAAAATGAGCGGTAAAGGAGTTGACGCGAAAATTATAGAGTTGCTTATTGATTCGTTGGGTTATGTTAAAATAAAATAGTTAATAATAACAAACAAAAATATGATGGATGATATTGGTTTAGGTAGAGCTTTGGCAAGCGTGCTCTATCTTTTTATTCTGTTTATTACAATTACAGGCGCGGGCTTATTAATTTTTCTTAAAAAGAAGAAATTTGCTTTTTGGTGGGTATCGGTGATGGCTAATGTTTTCGCGTTTTTGCATTTTTTGGGCGATTCTTCAACGGTTGGATGGATAATTCGTGTTTTTAGCATTATTGCGTGGCCGATAATTAATATTGCTTGGTTGTTGGATTTGGTGCGCGGGGTGCGACGGGGGAAAGGCAAGAAAAAATAGGGATAATTTTGTTTTTTTGGGTTTTGTATTATAGTGGAGGTATGGAAAGTTTTAAGATCGGATTGACAAGATCGTTTTTTTGTTTGGCGGCCGCGCTGATGCTGGTTTTGGCGCCGTTTTCGGCGCGGGCGGACAGTTACGGCGATAAGACGGTATTCAACATTGACAAAACCTATGATGCCGCGGGGCGGGCGAAAACTTTGGCCGCTTTGGTTTGGGCCGGGGATAAAATCTATTTCTATGTCGATGAACCATGGTGGGAAGGGCTGGACAGCGCCGGCCAGGCGAAATATAACCTTGCTTTTCAGAATCTTGACGCGGAATTTTCAAAAAATATCTATCCCAAACTAACCTCTGTTTTCGGCAGCGATGTAAATCCGGCGGTCGATCGCGGCGGCAAAATCACGCTTTTGGTCCATCCGATGGTGAAAGATGCCGGGGGGTATATCAATACTGGCGACGGCTATTCCCGATACCAGTCGCCGGCGTCAAACGAGAGAGAGATGATTTATTTCAATACGCGGTTTATCGATGCGCCGCTGGCCAAGGCGTATTTGGCGCATGAGTTCACGCATCTGATCACTTTTAACCAGAAAGACCGTTTGCGCAACGCGATGGATGATGTTTGGTTAAACGAAGCCCGCGCCGATTATTCGTCAACGATCCTTGGTTATGACAGCCCGTTTGGCGGCAGTAATTTTGACCAGCGGACCAGGTCGTTTTCGGCGGATCCGTCCAAAAGCTTGGTTGAATGGCAAAATAAGCCGGCCAATTACGGCGCGGCGCATTTGTTTATGCAGTATCTGGTTGACCGGTTTGGCATTGACATTATTGCCGACTCGATGCAAACCGAACAAACCGGCATCGGCGCCATCGAATACGCCCTGAAAAAAAACGGTTTTGATGTTGGCTTTGCGCAGGTTTTTCGAGATTGGCTGGTGGCGCTGGCCGCCAACGATTGCCGGCTGGGCGGCCAGTATTGTTATAAATACGCCGGTCTGCGGGGTTTTGTCATTACTCCAAAAATCAATTATTTGCCCAATTCCGACCAGGTGTCGCTTTCGGTAATGTATAATACCAATTTCTTTTCCGGAAACTGGCAGAAGATTGTGGGCGGCAACGGCGCTCTGCGGCTGGATTTTTCGGCCGATCCCGGAGCGAAATTCCAGGTTCCTTATTTGCTTTGTTACGCCGGCGGGGGCGAGTGCCAGCTGGGCGACCTTGAGGTGGCGGGCGACGGCCAGAGCGTTTTGAACTTGCCGGATTTTGGCCGGCAATATGCGTCGCTGACATTGATGCCGTTCGCGGCGGGGAAGACTTACGGGTTTGACGACTCAATCGGCAACCAGCAGTCCTATACATTCAAAATTTCCATTTCCCCCAAAAGCGTTTCGGGCCAGAACTCCGGCAACAGCGAGGCAAATATCCAAGCTTTGCTTTTGCAAATCGAAACTTTGAAAAACGAAATCGCGCGCATTCAGGCGATATTGGCGGCGCGGGCCGCGGCAACAAAGCCGGCGGGCGGATACCTGTGCAAAAGCATCGCCGCCGATCTGTATTTCGGCGTTGAGAATCACAGCCAGGTTTCCTGTTTGCAGCAGGTGTTGAAATCGCAGGGAAGCGCGGTCTATCCGAGCGGCGCGGTGACGGGCCGGTTCTCAATCGACACGAGAGAGGCGGTCGCCAGGTTCCAGGAAAAATACGCTTCCGAAATTCTCGCGCCGCTGGGGCTGAAAAGCGGCACCGGTTATGTGGGTTCGGCGACACGCCAAAAATTAAACGCCCTTATGGCGCATTAAAGAAATGTCATATAAAATTGGAATTATCGGAGTTGGCGTTGTTGGCAACGCGGTTGCGAATGTTATTCCGGGCGCTTTGCTTTATGATAAATACAAAAAGATTGGCTCAATCGAGGAAGTGAATAAGGCTGATATTATTTTTATATGCGTGAATACGCCTTATGTTCCTGAAAAAGGATGCGATATTTCATCTGTTGAAGAGGTAATCTCCCAGGTTGGGGGAAGCAAAATTGTGGTGATAAAATCCACAGTCATACCCGGAACGACTGAAAAAATGCAGGCCAAGCACCCACAGCACTCAATACTTTTTAATCCGGAATTTTTACGCCAGGCACACGCAGTCGAGGATATGAAAAATCCCGACGAACAAATTGTCGGTTATACCGAAAAAAGCAAGGAGGTCGCGCAAGCAATCATGGATATCCTGCCCAAATCAAAGCACAATTTCATTGTTCCCTCCAAAGATGCGGAAATGGCAAAATATTTTTCCAATACCTTTTTGGCTTTAAAAGTTATTTTTGCCAACCAAATCTACGATTTGTGCCAAAAAATGGGAATCGATTACAACAATGTAAAAGATATGGCATCGGTCAGTCCACGGTTCGCCTTTTCTCATTTTGATGTGCTATTCGACGGATACAGGGGGTATAGCGGCGCCTGTTTGCCGAAAGATACAAAGGCTCTGATTAAATTTGGCGACGAAATTGGGGTTGATCTTCCTTTGTTGAAGCAAGCCGATGAAATCAACAAAAAATTACTATTCGGGAATAAAGATATTTCCGACGATCTTCTCAAGCTATATAAATAAAATCCATATATGAAATATGTCGTTATTGGCACGGGTTTTATTTTTCGCCGTCATTTAGCTTCTATAAGGGAAACCGGCGGTGAAATTTTAGATGTAGTGAATGAAACTCATGGCCGGGGCGGCGAATGGAAGAAGGCGATTGCCAATCCCGAAGCGGATTGCGTGGTTATTCTTGCTCCGAATTATTTGCATTGTCCGATTGCATTGGCGGCTAACGATGCCGGGAAAATTGTATTATCGGAAAAACCGCTGGCCATAAAGTCGGAAGAGGTTAAAAAACTGGCGGAAAGAAAAAACATTTTTGTTGTCCAACAGTTGCATTACCACGAAGGCGTGGTGCAAATGCGAAAGGAAATAGCGGCGGACAAGCATTACGATATCAATATTGATGTTGCGGTTCATCGCGACCATCATTATTTCAATGGATGGAAGGGCGATATGGAGCTTTCCGGGGGCCCATTGTTTACTTTAGGAGTACACTATTTTGAACTGCTTCTTTATTTGTTTGGTCCGGCTCAAAAATCGGTGATGGCAAACTTTGACGGCAAGACCGGCGAGGGCGCTGTTGAAGGGCGAAATTATAACTGTAAGTGGCGCATAAGCGTGGACGCGCCGGCAGGAGAGAACAAACGCTTTTTCAATGTTAACGGCGTTGCCTTAAACCTTTCCAATAAAGAAAACCTTGCCGAAGAAAACTTGCATGATTTTGTTTATCGGGACTTGTTGCGGGGCAAAGGAGTGACGCCCGCACAGGCTTTGCCTGCGATTGAATTGATAGAAAACCTATATGCCGATTACCATTCATAAAACCGCCGAAATTTCTTCCGAGGCGAAAATAGGCCAAGGCACAAAAATATGGCATCATAGCCAAGTATTGGCGGGGGCTCAAATCGGTGAAAATTGCACGATTGGCCATGATTGTCTTATCGCGGACGGAGCAAGGCTTGGTAACGGTGTAAAGGTTCAATCGAATACCGATGTTTGGCAGGGGGTAATACTGGAGGATTATGTTTTTGTCGGGCCTTCGGCCGTTTTTACAAACGATCCGAATCCGCGTGCCAAATATCCCAAAAAAGATTTTCCTGAATACGGTCGGTGGCAACCGACCTTGGTTAAAGAAGGCGCGACCATTGGAGCCAATGCAACGGTTATTTGCGGCGCCGCTATCGGTAAATGGGCGTTTGTTGGCGCCGGAGCGGTTGTAAAAGGCCAGGTGCCCGATTACGCGCTGATAGTCGGCGTTCCCGCCAGGCAAATTGGCTGGATGTGCGAGTGTGGCAATAAGCTTGATTTTAAAAACGGAAAATCTGTTTGTAAAATTTGCCGACGGAAATATTTAAAAAAGAAAAAAATTGTCGTTGAAGAAAAATAGCAATATTGTCGCATGCAATTTTTTGATTTAAAAAAACAACATCAGAATTTGAAACTGGAGATTGACGCGGCGATCAGCCGCGTTTTGGAAAGCGGTGTTTTTATCGGAGGGCCGGAAGTTGAAGATTTTGAAAAAGAAGCGGCGGATTTTTTTGGAGTAAAACACGCCATTGGCCTGAATTCCGGAACTGACGCTTTGGTTTTGTCGTTAAGGGCGCTTGGAATTGGCGCGGGCGACGAAGTTATTGTTCCTGCGCTTACTTATTTTGCCACCGCTGAAGCTGTGGCCGCAGTAGGGGCAACCCCGGTTTTTTGTGATATTGATTCGGCAACTCTTAATATCGATACGAAAGAGATTGAAAGAAAAATTAACAGTAAGACCAAGGCAATAATTCCAGTCCATTTTTATGGTCGCGCGGCAGATATGGCCGCGATTGTAAAGATTGCCAAGGGGTACGATTTGTTTGTCGTTGAAGATGCCGCCCAGGCAGCCGGGGCGCAATGCGGCGGAAAATTTTGTGGAACAATTGGTGATGTCGGCTGTTTTTCCCTTTTTCCGACTAAGAATTTGGGTGCTTTTGGCGATGGTGGGTTTGTGTTGACAGACCGCGTTGACCTGGCGCAAAGAATCCGGCTTTTGCGGGCGCACGGCGCCAAGCCGGAAGATAAATACAATCATCTTGTTCTTGGCATGAATTCGCGGTTGGACGCAATCCAGGCGGCGACCGTGCGGGTCAAGTTGCGCCATTTGGATGAATTCAATCAAAAAAGGATTGCCAATGCTGCGCGCTATAACAAAAATTTGGAGGGCGCCGGCGATATTGTTTTGCCCGGGATTGGCGGCGACCTTTCGTGTATTTTTCATCAATATACGATCAGAACGGGCCGACGGGATGAATTGGCAAAATTCTTGAAAGAAAACAGAATCCCGACCATGGTCTATTATCCCGTTGCGTTGCATTTACAGCCCGGCTTTGCTTATTTGGGGTATAAGATCGGCGACTTTCCGGAAGCCGAACGGGCTGTCCGGGAAATTTTGAGCTTGCCGATTTATCCGGAATTATTACTAAGCGATCAGGATGAGATTGTGCGCGCCGTGCGTGGATTTTGGAATAAATAATTGATTGGCGGGGGTGCTTGAATTAAATCGAATGTGGCAAATTATTTCATATTTTTATTTTGCAATCAGTGCGATATTGTTCGGGGTTGTTTTGTTGCGGCCAAAATTTTTTTGGCCCGCTTTATTTTTTGCCGCCGTGTTCGAGGCCGGTTTGATGGCAAACGGATATACTTTTTTCGATGAAATTTCAATCGGCGCCATATTGCTTGCCGGTTTTATCGCGGTGATGGCCGGCGCGGTTCATTTTTATGGGCGCAAAGAACGCGGCCGCGATATCTTGCATCAATTCTTTTTCTATCTTTTTGCGGCGTACATGATGCTTGAGTCAGCGCGCGGTTTGTTTATACTCTCAAGTCCTGAAAAAATTCGCTGGGTACTTTTTTTTGCGATGGTTGGTACGATCGGTTTTCTCGCGGCAAAAAAGAATTTTCCCGTTCTTGAACCAAAAAAGCTGGCGCTTCTTATTTCGGGCAGTCTTTCTGTTTATTTGGTCTATTATTTGGGATATGGATTTTTTACGGAAATTTTTCGTAAGCTAAGCCGTTTTTCGATCCAGCCGGGGGAGTGGCCAACTCCGGCGTATGCCCTTTTCCCGTTGGTGGTGGGAATTCCTTGCGCCTTTCTTTTGATACAAGACCAGGATAAAAAATCTTTTTATCGCTGGATTGGGTGGGTTTTTCTAATACTCGCGGTTCTGGCCGGCATTTATTATAACGCCCGCATGGCGATTTTAACCGCCACAGCCTGTTTTTTTGTTTATTTGCCCAGGATCGGCACCAAAAAAATATTATTTTTGGCGGCGAGTTTTCTTATTGCGGGCAGTATTTTTTTTCTGGTCGGCAACAAGGAGAAATTAATTCAAGCGAACATGGATTTTTTCGAGGACTCGTGCAAATCCGTTCAAAATTTATTTCATTGGACGGATTCGTCCAAAGATATTGATCGTAAAGTGCATTTTGAGGTTGGTTTTACGAGCATAGAGAGAAATTTAAGTACAATATTGTTCGGATACGGATTCAGGATGCACGGTTATGTTATCGGCCCTTATTTGCGCGCTTCTTTCATCGAAAAGGGCTCCCCCGGGCTTGCGAGTATCGTCACCGATAATGAATCTACGGAGGGATTTACCGCCCTTTTGGTCGATACGGGAGCGGTTGGCGTTATTTTGCTATCTATGAATTTCTTGCTTGTTGCATACAAAATCATTATTCAAAACGGCAATCCCCATAAATTACTTATTTTGCTTGTTTTGGCGTTTGCTTTTTTTTGGCTTCCGATTATTAACATGCTTGACGCAGTATTCTTCTATTTGCTTATTATGCCGAATGGCTTATTGTTGCAGTTAAGCCGGTATCCTTTGAAAACTGGTTTCGCTTGATTTTTTATTCTTCAAATGGACGATAATAAAAAATATGGATTAACCGTTTGTTTTTTTGGCGATGTTGCCGCACGCCATCTTTTGCGTTGGTCGCTTTATTTTGCCAAACATGGTTACCGGACACATGTTATAACTTTTAATGATAAATTGGTTGACGATTATGGCCCGGTTGATGTGCATGTTATCCAAAAAAGATTTCACGGCGGCGGCTTTATCGCGCGCGCGCTGAATATTTTGCCGATTCTCTTTAAAACGAAGCGGTTATTGAACCGGATCAAGCCGGATATCATCCACGGCCAAGATGCTGGCGGAAATTCATGGATCGCGGCGTTGACCGGTTTTCATCCCTTTATTGTTACGCCATGGGGGAGCGATATTCTGATCCATCCCAGGAGTTCGACAGTAACCCGTATTTTGACCCGTTTTGCCCTCCAGAAAGCCGACCTGATCGTTTGCGACGGAGAGAATACCAAAGAAGAAATCAGAAAATCCGGCATACCGTCTTCCAAGATAAAATTGTTTACTTTTGGCGTTGATGTGGAAAAATTCAAACCATTGCCGGGGGGAAAGAATCCGGATGGATCAAAGATTGTGATTAGCACGCGTTTTTTGACCGAAGTCCATAACCTGGAAGCTTTGATTATGGCAATTCCCACAGTGATTGAAGAATTTCCAAAAGTTAAATTCGTATTGATCGGCGACGGCGACAAAAAAGAAAGTTTGGAAAAGCTTTCTGGCGAGCTGGGAATCGCCGATTTTGTGGAATTTGCCGGCCGGGTTACGGAAAAAGAAATGGTTTCCCGCTTTAAGGCGGCTGATGTCTATGTATCGACTTCCTTGTCGGAGAGCGGTCTGGCGGCCAGTACTGCTGAAGCCATGGCTTGCGAATTGCCGGTGGTCAATACTGATACCGGCGATATCCGGCTGTGGATAAAGGACGGGGAAGGCGGATTTGTGGTGCCGGTCAAAGAGCCTGCTGTTTTGGCGCAAAAAATTATTTATCTGCTGAAAAACAGTGCTGTATGTACCGCTTTCGGAAAAAGAAACCGCAAAATCATTGAAGAAAAAAACAATTATTATTGTGAGATGGATAAAATCGCCAATATTTATAAAGAATTATTCAATCATAAAAAATGATCAAAAAAAATGCTCAAACAATGCGGCGAGATTTAAATTTAAAATCATTGTTAAAAAAACAGGGGTGGTTCTATTCTTACGCCCGGATGGTTTATTGGAAATTTATGTCTTTGCGGGCTATGCTCTATGGCGCCGGGATTGAAGAAAAAAAATGGACCAGCCGGAATATGATGCAGGCAAGAAAAAGCTTTGAAAATCTGGGTCATCCGCACCGGCGCTTCTTGTTGAATGAATTCAAGGACATGGAACCATTTTCAAGCGTTTTGGAAATCGGTACGGGCTATGGTGCCAATTTGTATTGGATATGGAAGAAGTACGGAAATGTGAGGCTTTCGGGTATCGATATGGATTCCGCTTCCATTAAGGAGGGCGAAAAATTCTTTGCCGGAAAAAAAATGACCAATTTTAATTTGACTGTCGGGAAAGCCGATATTATCGAGCGGATACCCGACAAAAGTTACGACATTATTTTGACTGATGCCGCACTGATATATATAGATCCAGGTAAAATCATGAAAATAATCAAAGAAATGTTTCGTGTTGCGCGCAAATCACTGATTTTTTGCGAATGGCACGACTATGCCGGGAATGATCCCCGCGGCGCCGGTTTTTATTATCGCGGGTGCTGGGTGAGAAATTACGCGAATCTTTGCAAATATTATGTTCCAGAAGAAAAAATAAAAATAAAAAAAATCCCTGATTGTGCTTGGCCCGAGAAAAATTGGCAAAAATTAGGGTATCTGATAAAAGTCAGCATTTAATTTTTTTAAAAATGGTCGGCAAATTCATCAGTGATATTTTTTCAACATTTGTTGCCCAAATACTCGTATTTTTATTCGGGCTTTTCGTTTCGGTTATAATTGCACGCCAATTGGGGCCGGAAGGCAAGGGACTCTATTCGCTGGTTGTTTTTTTGCCTTCTTTTCTTGTTTATTTCACATCATTATCGATCGGCCAGTCGGCGATTTATTATATCGGAAAAAAGAAATATCTGCCGGTTGAAATTTATGGAAGCACGGTTATTCTGGGATTTCTAATTTCATTATTTTGTTTCGCGTTTGGGGGCCTGGCGCTTCTGTTGCACAATATCGCTTTCCCTGGGGTGGCTTTGCGTTATTTGGTTTTCAGCTTGTTTTTGGCGCCGTGCCAACTTTTTTTTGGATATTTAGGATATTTGCTGCTGGGTTTCCAAGAGATAAAAAGGTATAATTTTTTTTCGTTCCTGCAGGCGTTTTTATTTTTTTTGGCCGTATTGACACTATTTGCGTTATCTTCAATAAATATCATCAATTTAATTATGGTTGAGGTTTCCGCTTATATTGCGGTTCTCTTTCTGATTTTGTCCGCCGTGATCAGGAAAACGGGAAGCGTTAAATTGATCTTCAATAGTTCGTATGCAAAGGATGCGATTGTGTTCGGTTCCAAGATTTATGCGAGCAATGTGCTTTCTTTTGTTAATTACCGGCTCAATATTCTGCTGATAAATTTTTTTCTTAATCCTGTGCAAGTCGGATTATGGTCGGTGGCAACCGCGATATCTGAAAAATTATATTTTTTTTCTGATGCTATCGGCACGGTATTGTTTCCTAAGGCAGCTTCAAATTCCGACAGCTCAAATGTGAACGCTTTTATTCCGGTTGTGTTCCGTTCGGTCATGTTGATCACCTTTATCTTTGTTTTAGCGCTGTTTTTTGCCGGAAATCTGGTTATAAATATATTATATTCGGATAAATTCGCAACCGCGACGAAGCCGTTCCAGATATTACTTGTCGGGGCTTTTTCACTGGCGGGGTTTAAAGTTTTGGAAAGTGATTTTAAGGGGCGCGGCAAACCTGAATTAGTCACGATTATTATCGGAATTTCGGCATTTATTAATGTAACTTTGAGTCTTTTGCTTATTCCGGAACGCGGAATTGTTGGCGCAGCTTGGGCTTCAACGATCTCTTATGTTGTGGCGATGGCAATAGGCATGCTGTTCTATGTCAGAGCTTCTGGAAATTCACTGAAAGATATGATATTGATAAAGAGATCTGATATCGACATTTACTTCAATTTCGCGAGAATGCTCGCAAAAAAAATATTCAATAAATAACTTTATTTTTTGCGTGGCGTTATTTGATCGGGGAAATTATATGTTCTATTGATAATATGAAAATTTCCATAATAATCACGACATATAACAGAGCTGATGACTTGTGGCAATGCTTGGATTCTATTGCCTGTCAAAGAAAGAAACCCGAAGAGGTCATTGTGGTCGATAACGGAACAGGACCGGAGACTGAAATGCTGGCGCGCGAGCTTGAGCCGCGATTTGAGGAGTTGCAAATTTCTCTGCGTTATTTAAGAAATGGGAAGGGGAACAGTTTAACTGTTGCGCGAAACCAGGGAGTCCGGGAATCAAAGGGAGATATCGTGCTCTTTTTAGACGATGATGTGGTGTTGGATGGAGATTATATCTGCCAGATTGACAAAGTTTATCAGGAAAATCCGGACGCGGTCGGAGTGCAAGGATATTTCAAAATCGGCAAAATATCTTTATCGGGTAATTTATTGAGAAGATTTTTCTTCCTTTTCCACTACGAAAAAGATGCTTGCAGGGTTTTGAGGTCGGTGACAGCGACATATCCTTACAAGCTTGGGAAAATTATTTCTTGCGAATGGCTTTCCGGGGCGAACCATTCATGGAAGAAGGGAATTGTGAATATTGAGTATGACGAAAATCTGAAAAAATATTCAGAAGGGGAAGATTTGGATTTTTCATATCGTCTTTTCAAACAATATCCGGGGCGTCTTTTCATCACGCCGTTCGCTAAATTAATACATAAAGCCTCGCCGGGCGGCCGTATGATGAGCCAAGATTTGGCATTTATGACCGAAGTATACGGCCTTTATCTTTTTTTTAAATTATTCGGTTCAGGCAGGCATGGGCTGGCGTTGTTCGTTTGGAGCCGGATTGGCAAGGTCTTTGTGAGTATTCTGCAGGCCGCTTACGGGTTTTCATTCGATAAACTTCGGGAAGCCGGTTTATTTTTACAAGCCAGCTTTTATTCTTTGTACCATATTAAAGAAATAAAACAGGGAGATTTAAGTTTTTTTAACGGGAAATTAAAATGATCCGCGGTTATCGGATATAGAATCATTGTTTGTGTCCATCGGGTCAGTTAATCTATGAACAATAACGCGAACAATAATAAAAAAAAGGTAGTTCTATGGGGCGCGAGCGGTTTTTCCAATATGGGGGATGAAGCGATGTTGGCGGGTGACTTGGCGAAGGCTCGGGAACTGATGGGCAATAGATTAGATATTGTTGTTCTTTCGTTCCATCCGGAGGTTACCGCAAAAATGCACAAAGTTCGCTCCGAGCATGATTTGCCTTGGTTGATCTCGAAAAAAACCGATGGTTGCGCCAAGCTGATCAAGGCGAGGATATTGCTATCAATAGCCGTAAGGCTTGTTTGGAATGCGAGACGGATAAAAAAGGGGAAATCGGTAAAATTGCTTGACCATGAAGAAAGAGGCTTCATTTTAACTTTGGCGGGCGCGGACGGTTTTTTTATTGTTGGCGGTGGCAATATAAATGATATATTTGTAAGGGGCGGCTTGATTGCTCGAAGTTTTACATGTTATCTGCTCAAAATTATGGGGAAGCCAATCTTTGTTGGGGCGCAAACGATTGGTCCTTTGGACCGGTGGTGTACCCGTTTTTTGGCTAAAATTTTTTTGCGTATGTGTAACGAAGTTACTTTGCGGGAAAATTTTTCAAAAGAATTGCTCGCGGAAATTGGCGTTCAGTGTGAAAAAATCGCCGTTGTTGCGGATGACGCTTTTAACATTATACCTGTTAGCCGTGAAGCCGCGGTCGGGATATTGGCGAACGAAGGCGTTGATTTAGAAAATATCAAAAGGAAAAATCAGAAAATCGTTGCGGTTATCCCTCGAGCTTGGTGGAAATGGAAAAAGGAAAGTGCGCCGTTAAGGGATGCGTTGGAAGACATAACAAATTTCCTTCTAAACCAAAAAAATATTTACACTATATTTGTTTCCACATCATTTTTCCAAGGATTGGGCGACGATGATGCGGAAACCGCCCGGGAGATTATTGGTAAGACAAAATTTGCTAAGAATGACAATTATAAGGTGTTATCTGGCCGGTATGATTGGAACCAGTTAAAAGGATTGCTTTCGGTTGTCAATGCGGTTGTCGGGTCTTCTTACCATTCGATAATTTTTTCGGCTTCAGCTGATGTGCCCGTACTTGGTTTGTATGCTGATGAGTATTATAGGTTGAAAATCGGCGGTTTTTTCAATCTTATCGGCTTGGAGCAGCTTGCTATTGATGTAAGAAATTTGCCAGGCAAGGAATTGCATGGAATATTTGAAAAATTTTTGGATAATGAGATCGAAATAAAGAAAAGCTTGGCGCGAAAAAATGAAGAAATTAGAAAAAGATCTTGCCGGGCGATGTCGCAGATGGCAAAATATTTGTTTAAAGAAAAAAAATGACGGGCGGTAATGTTAAAAACAATATAATGGGGCATATTCCTGGTTTTGTTAGGAATTTTTGGAAAAAATGGAATGAAAGAATAATTTGGGATAATACGATGATTACTTACTTAAGCGGTTATTTTAGGTTGAGCCCAATTGAAACAAAATGTATGTTGCGGATGGGGAATCGATTATTTTGCGATTTTTGGCTATCTTCTATGGCGGGAAATAAGAAAAGCGTCATTGATTGCTATAAAGCGCCATTTCCTTATAATTTGTTTTCGCTTGCGTATTGGCATATGTCCGCCGGACAGAGGAGTTTTAGAAAGAAAATAGCTGATTTTTCTTTTGGCGATGTGTTGGATTACGGCGGCGGCATCGGCGATCTCGCGTTAGCGTTGGCGCAAAAAGGATGCAATGTCAGTTATACTGATCTAAATGGAGAAAATATGAAATTCGCAAAGTGGTTATTTGATAAGGCTAATTATCATAATATTTCGGTTTTTGATGTAGAAAAAGATCAGAATAAAATTTGGATGAAAAAATATGATACGATTATTTGCGTCGATGTGATCGAACATTTGGTGGATGCCGAATCAGTTTTGGAGCGGATTAGTACGCATATTGAAGATAAGGGAAGGCTGATTATAACAGCGATTGAATGCCTTGGCCCTACCGCAGAAGCGCCGATGCATTTTAAGATCAATTTTGATCCAAGCAAATTGCTTGGCCGGTTTGGATTGCATAAATCGAACGAATTTGATTGGCTGTGGGAAAAGAAATAAAAAGTATTGAGCGGTTAATTATTTTTGTCCTGATAATAAATGGAAAAATATTTCAATATTCACAATTTGGTTCAAGTCGTAGTTTCATCCGATAATCCGTCTTTAATGAAAGATGTTTTGTGCCAGCTTTCGGAATTTGAAGTAACCGCTGATTGTAGTTCGAAAGCGGTTGATCTTCGGATTTTTGACTATTCATCCAAACCCAAACTGCGGCGTCCTGTTGCGATTTCAAAATATTATTACTACGAGGACGGCGTTATTGATATTCCCGAAGAGATGTTCTGCGCCAATTTGATTGCGCCGCGGATCGATGTTTATTGCAAATATTTTGCGTTGCCGGTAAATTTTTTAATCGAACTTGTTCTTGTGCGGAAAAAACACACCTTGATCCATGCGGCGGCGGTATCTTTAAAAGGGGAAAACTATCTTTTTCCTGCATTTGGCGGGGTCGGGAAAACAACCGCAATCGCGGGGTTTATTGATGGCGGCGGCAAACTTTTCGGGGATGATATGATAATTGTCAATTCAGAGGAGTTATTGGGGTATCCGATTGATTTCTCGGTTTATCCGTATCATTTGGGGGTACTTCCGATAAAAGATGAAAATATTATTAAAAAATTAAAAATTACCAAGCGGCTTGACGAAGCTATCTTTTTTTTGGGGCAGACGGATCTATTATTGGCTAATTTTATTAAAAAAGTCATTCAACATTTTAAAATCCCATTGTTTAACATCTCTCCGCGCGTTTTGTTCGGTATCAACAATATTGTTATGCGCGGCAAGCCGGTACGGATTTTTTATTTGGAGCGCCTTGCCGCGGCTGATAAGTTGGCAGTGAACAAAATAAATGAAGATAAACTTTCCATCATATGTGCCGATATCTTGTTCCATGAATGGCATCAGTCATTGAGAATAATGTATGCGTATTGTGCGTTAAGCGGTTTTTCGATGGAGGCGCTTTTTCAGGAAATCAAATTGATATATAAAGAATTATTTACTCGCTATGGCTGTTCGGTTATTGCGATACCGGAAGCGATTTCAGATCAAGAGTATCAAAGAGAACTGATTGCGCGCGTTACCGGCAACAAATGCGATGAGGTCGAATAAAACAAAAATTTTATATATCACGGCGCAGATGCCTTGGGGGAGGGCGGAGTCTTTTCTTGTCGGCGAAGCTTGCGAAATGAAACATCAAGGCGCTGAAATTTTCATTGTTCCCCGCAATCCATCCCGGGAGGTTTTCCATCGTGAGGCGCGGGCACTTTTGAAAAATTCTTTATGGCGGCCATTGATTGATATTAAGATTGCCGCGGTTTTTATTGCAGCCGCGGCCAAAACTTCATTCTGGAAAGCGCTGGCCGGTATTATGCGGGGATCTAGAAATCCGCTGATCTTTGCCAAGAATCTGGCGGTTTTTCCGAAAGGGGTTTTTGTCGGTCGCCTGGCCGAAAAAAGAGGGATTGGCCATATCCATTGCCATTGGGGTTCCACAACCGCGACAATGGCCTATGTTGCTGCGGCAATTTCTGGGGTTCCTTGGAGTTTCACACTTCATCGTTGGGACATAAAAGAAAATAATATGCTAAAAACAAAAATTGGATCGGCTGGGTTTGCGAGGTGCATTTCCGAACACGGCAGGCAAGAATTGATTGCCATTATTGGGAAAAAAAATGGAATTAAGATCAAAGTTATCCATATGGGGACAGATATTCCGGCGCGGATTTTGAAACCGGCGGCGGGTAAATTATTTTCCATTGCTGTGCCCGCAAACTTGATTGAAGTGAAAGGGCACAAGTACCTGATTGAAGCAATGGCTATTCTTTTTCGTGCAGGGCTGAACAATATTCGTTGCGTATTTTATGGGAGCGGCAACTTGCGCCAAAGTCTTGCTGATGATATTAAGAAAAAAGGCTTGGAAGATTTTATAAAGATGCCCGGGATTTTGCCTCATGAAGAGTTAATTGGATTATACGAGAGCGGAAAGGTCGATTGCGTGGTTTTACCCAGCATTGTGGCGTCGGCGGGCGTGCATGAAGGGGTGCCGGTGGCGCTTATGGAAGCAATGGCGCGCGGCATTCCGGTAATTTCAACTGATACCGGTGCGATTGGCGAGTTATTGACCGGCGGCGCCGGGATGATGGCAAAAGAAAGATCCGCGGCGGATTTGGCCGCGGCAATAAAAAAATTAATGTTGGATAAAAAATTCGCCGGCGATATGGCACAAATCGCGAGAAAAAAAATTGAAGATGATTTTAATGTTGAAAAAAATACACACGCGTTATTGCGACTAATCGAAACATGATTATTTGAAACTATGAGCAGATGCCTGGTTACCGGCGGCCCCGGGTTTATTGTACCGCACCTTGTCGCGGGCTGATCGAAGGGGGTTTTGGGGTTGTTGTCGATAATTTATCGTCGGGAAAAGACGGAATTTGAATTTAAGGGGGGCGTGGTGGCGATATTTTGCGACAAAATGCGGGCGGGGATTGCGCCGGAGATTACCGGTAGCGGGATTGAGACCGATATTAGCAATATTTTGACGCGACAAGCGGATGTGTTGGGAAGAATTTTCAAAAAAAAGTATGCGGGTCGATGCCTGGAGAGTAGAAAAGGAGTTATCTGGATAATCTTGTGGTGCGGCGGGAGTTGGGCTGGGAACCAAAGACAAATTTGAGCTAATGTATGACAAAAACATTCAAATGGTTTGCTAAAAAATAAACTTAATCGATGGCCACGCTGATAATTGTTACAGTTATTATTCCCGCTCGGAATGAGCAAAATTTTATCGCTAAATGCTTGGATTCGGTACTGGCGCAGGATTATCCCAAAGAGAATTTGGAGGTTTTGGTTGTCGATGGATTGAGCGTCGATAAAACAAGGGAAATCGTTGCCAGGTATTGCCAAAAATATCCATTTATCAAGCGGTTGGACAATCCCAAAAAGTTTTCTCCCAGCGCGTTCAATATCGGCATAACGGCGGCAAAAGGGGATTATATTATAATAATGGGCGCGCACGCGGAATACCAAGAAAATTATATTTCCCGGTGCGTCGCGCACATAGAGGAATCCGGGGCGGATGATGTGGGCGGGGTTTGGAAAATAAAGCCGCAAAAGAATACTTTAGCCAATAAGGCGATAGCCTTCGCTTCTTCTTATTATCTGGGCGCCGGCGATGCCGATTACCGGCGCGGGATTGCAAAAAATCCAAAAGAGGTGGATACGGTTTTTGGCGGATGTTATAAAAAGGAAATTTTTGAGAAGATCGGCTTGTATAATGAAAATTTATTCAGGAGCCAGGATATGGATCTTAATATGCGGCTCAAGAGGGCCGGGGGCAAGATCATGCTTTTCCCGGATATTATTGTCAATTATTATCCCAAATCTAATTTCAGGGATTTTCTTGTCCATAATTTTTGGGACGGGGTGTGGGCGGTTTATCCGATCCGATTCATTAAAATGCCTTTGAAGCCGCGCCATTATGTGCCGCTTTTGTTTGTTCTTGCTCTGGCGGTTTTAACGCTGGCGTTGTTATTCACGCACTATTCGTTTTTTGCATTGATTGCGGCCATGTCTTTTTATTTGGCGGTTTTGCTGTTGGTTTCGGCGCATATCGCGATTAATGAAAAAGAATGGCGTTATTTGTTTTTGATGCCGGCGGCGTTTGCGATTCGCCATTTCGGCTATGGAATCGGTTCTTTTTACGGTATCATTAAATTATTGATGCCCATAAAAAATGGAGGAAAGAATTAAAAAGGAAATTGAGTATTATGACAAGGAAGCGGGGAAACTGTCTCGCGGCGAAGCGTTTTCGGCTTCTGGCGAGATCGTTGATTTCGAAGGTTTTCGGCCGTTGCGGCTGGCAAGTTTCCGTTATTCTTACGAACTGCTTGGGGATTGCTGCAAGGACAGGGTGGTTTTGGATTGGGGGTGCGGCAACGGCGTGCACACGATTCCGATTGCCAAAATGGGCGCCAAGAAAGTGATCGGCATTGATTTGTCGGAAAAGCTGTTGGAACTCGCACGCGCCAAGGCAATCGCTGCCGGCGTGGAGCATAAGGTTGGTTTTTTGAAAATGGATTGCGAAAAGATGGATTTTTTGAAAAATGAATTTGATGTGATCTTCGACGGCGGCACTTTTTCATCGATAGACATAAATAAGGCTTACCCGGAACTGGCGCGGATATTGAAGCCGGACGGGGTTTTGATCGGCGTTGAAACTTTCGGCCATAATCCGATAGCTAATCTGAATCGCGCGCGCAATGTCCGTTCGGGCAAGCGCACGGCTTGGGCGGCGGCGCATATTTTCAACAATAAGGGAATTGAACTTGCCAAGAAATATTTTACAACAGTTGAGATTGAATATTTTCATTTGTTTTCTTGGCTGTTGATTCCTTTGATCAATCGGCCTTGGGGTAAAAAATTGTTTGATTTTGTTGAAATTTTTGACCGGCAATTCTTGAAAATCCCATTTTTGAAAA
>Ga0172380_10004382_pt1 | contig 18201 bp, 13 predicted proteins | sample Leawe162metaG_FD_119747 | JGI IMG/M metagenome (GOLD analysis project Ga0172380, IMG submission 119747) | Leachate microbial communities from a municipal landfill in Southern Ontario, Canada - Leachate well 162 metaG | ecosystem: Engineered > Solid waste > Landfill > Unclassified | place... | reverse complement strand
GACCACCCGAGCCTGAATCGAAGACACCAATCATATCGGTCTCTTAGATCTCAAAATGGAACCGATGACGCGCACGGTGTTCTTGTATACAATCTTCTCGATTGATTCGTCGTCATATCCTTTTTCGGAAAGTGCGTTCCATAAAAGTGACAGACGTTCTATTGACTTGAGTTCCCCAGGAAAGCCGCTCACAATACCCCCGAAATCGGTGCCAAGAGCAACATGGTCAATCCCCATGACATCGCGGAGATGATTGATATGTCGGACAACATCATCAATCACCACATCTCGACCAGCTACAAGAAATTTCTTCGAAAAAAAGACTCCCACCAAACCACCCGACGACGCCACGCGCTTCAATTGTTCGTCAGTGTAATTGCGCGGGTCATCGCAGATTGCACGAGCATTGCCGTGGCTTATGACAATTGGGCCTTTCACGATATCAACAGCGTCCCAGAAGGTTGCCTCATTCATGTGTGCGAAGTCGACGATCATATCTTTTTTCTGAAGCCATTCGATCACTTTTCGACCAAGATCGGTGAGTCCCTGAACAGGATCGAGCGTGCCTCCCCCAAGGCTATTCGTGAGATTCCAGACGATTCCCATTGAACGAAGTCCGAGCTCGTACCAGCGTTCGAGCATCTCCCACGCCTGCGCATCTCCCGAGAAGGCATTGAGACCTTCGACATGAAGAATAATCCCTCTTGGGTTATTCGAATCGAGCGAGTCAGTAAAGTCTTGCCCATTCGAAACGATCCTCCACGAGGCATTCTCTTCACAAATCTGACCATAGCGAACAAGGCCTTTTTCAACGATGTCATTAGTCTTTGGATCAAGATGCTCCTTTTTGTCGACATGTGGAAAAGCCGTCGCAGTAACAAGTCTCACCCCTGCACGCTCATTCTCTCCAAAGCCCGTCTGCACGACAGCGTCATTTGGAAAAAGATCTTTGTGTTCCACATAGAGCAAGAGATCCTGGTGAAGATCAATGATGGGTAATTGTTTCATACGTTTGATTGAATGATAACTTCTGGACGCCACGCACAGCGCGACGTCCAGAAGCCGAGCTACTGCTCGAAGAGCGATTGCAGATCCTGCATCGCTTTAGCCACAGCAGACACTGGGTTCTCGATTCCCCACGGATGAACATAGACGCCCCCGCGACCCATCGCATCGTATTGACTGACGAAGGTGCCACGGGTGATATCGTAGAAGATCTCGGGACATGCTTTTGTAGCCGCCCGCAGCTCTCCTTGAAGAGCCCGACGTCGCATACCCCATTGCTTGATAAGAGCATCTCGGTCGCCCGTAGAGACCACCGCTTGAAGAGTAGCACCGACTTCACGGTTCTCATCCCGAAGCTGAAGATAGAGCATCATGACTCTATCGAGTTTGTCGGCCCGATCGAGCGTTGTGACGAGCCGCATCGAAGCGACAGGGACCACATGAAAACGAATTTCCTCTGGCAGCCCCGGTATGTGACCGAGAAGCTTCTCATACAACGTGTTGAGCGCCCCCTCGAGCATCTTGATATAGATGATCATGTCGGGGCCCGAGAGGTGGTAGACGTCACTCGTCTTGAACTGAAGCGATTCGATGACGCCGTCCATGAGGATATTGAAGACGTTCGGCATGACCCAACCAGCTGTCTTACCCCGAAGCCCGTAGATACCCTCGCTGACGATCCGTTGCCATGTCGTCAGACTTCGGATAGAGGCCCGTCCGTCTTCGCCGACAACACGCTTCCATCCCTGCTTTGGAGGAAGAATGACTGAGGAACAAAGATTGAGGACCTCAAAAACGAGTTCCTCATGTTCGGCAAGAAACTCGCTATAGAGCCGCATGCGGACGCCCGGCACCGCTTCGGCGAGAGCGTTCAAGTGGCACTGAGCGACACGATTGCCAACAGGGAAATGCCCGTTCATGAGACGAGACGGCTGGAGCACACGAGCATGCGTCATCATCACGTCAGGATCGGCAATGATCTCGGACTCCCCACCTCGGATGACCTTGTGCGGGTGAAAATTGAGATCCTTACGCCCGAAGGTCCGATCATGGAACAAGAGCCGCAGACCGAGCTTTGCGACGGCGAGGTTATTGAGATAGATGTTCCCCGGATGGGGAGTCTTCGTGACCGACTGGCCTTCTTTATCCAGTCGGCAGAGATCAGCGAGCGAGAGATCGTCACGACGAATAACAGTGAATGGCATATCGCACCCCTTTGTATTGCTGTGGTTTGGAAAAGAACAATTGAGCACGCTGCTCACCAGACTCTTGTCTGAGTGCCGCCCGCTAGTACTTTCGGGCAGCACTCAAACAAGAAACCCTCCGGATGCGCCGGAGGGTTTTTGTGTAGATCGGTGGATTCGTTTTACGAATGGCCTACAACTGAGCGCTCCGGCGCGGAAGAGAGAATGACGAAAAGGGGGTGCTTCTTAAAGCACTCTGAAGTACGCCACATCGGTGAGGTCATATACGCTGCCGGGTTCGTTGTTTGAACTGTATTCATAGCTGATAGGGTCGAATCCTACTCCTGCCTCTACAGGCCGTCAAGCAGGTTGTGGATAGCCGTTCGGCAAGTATACTTCCCCCATATGCGTATCCTCGCTATCGAAACCTCTTGTGACGAGACGGCTCTGGCGCTCCTGGAATGCTCTGGGAACGTCGAATCCCCTATCATACAGCCGATCTCCCAAGCTCTCTATTCTCAGGTCAAAGAGCACGCTCCATTCGGAGGTGTCTTCCCTGCGCTCGCAAAAAGAGAACACATCAAGAATATCGTTCCTCTTTTTCTTGAGTGTCTAGAAAAAGGAGCGATGCTTAAAAAGGGCTCAAATCAGCTTGATGAAGAAAAGATCGCGACTATCAGAAAGATGCTTGAGCATGAGGGAGTGCTTGCGAATTTTTTCATTGAACATATCGTTCCCCTCGAACGGCCTGCAATCGACGCTATCGCTGTTACGCGTGGCCCCGGACTCGAACCAGCACTCTGGGTGGGGGTTAATTTCGCCAAGGCGCTCTCGTATCTTTGGGACATGCCGATTGTTCCTACGAACCATATGGAAGGTCATATAGCGTCCGTATTGGTCAACGAAGGCGCTGCAGAGATCAGATACCCTGCCCTCGCGCTTCTTGCTTCCGGAGGCCACACCGAGCTTGTTTTGATCGACAAACCACTCTCATATCGCCGTATCGGACAGACCCGCGATGACGCGGTCGGCGAGGCATTCGACAAAGTTGCGCGACTCCTCGGACTTCCCTACCCAGGCGGTCCGCAAATCTCGAAACTTGCTGCGCAAGTTCGAGAAAGAATTTCAAATAAGTCTGCGTCTAATCCGCATGAGCCAAATATCAAATTTCCTCGCCCAATGGTCAACTCGGACGACTACGATTTTTCATATGCAGGATTGAAGACCGCGGTGCTCTATAAGATCCAAGAACTTGGTGAACTCACTGACGAGCTCAGAGAGCGAATCGCCTACGAGTTCGAAGAAGCGGCGACCGACGTGCTTATATCAAAAACAAAAAAAGCGCTCGCCACCGCCTTTGGCGGGGTCCCGCCGGAGGCGGGGAAAGCGTCCATGCCACAAGTACTCATCGTCGGCGGCGGCGTCATCGCCAATATGTATCTCCGTGAGCGTCTTGTTAATCTCGCAGCGGAAGCAGGCGTCATACTCATGCTCCCGGCACGAGAGCTCTCGACCGACAACGCAATAATGATCGGTGCAGCCGCATATCTCCATCTCACAGCAGGAGAAACCTACGAATCATATTCACCAACAGGGAAAATGCTCGAAGCCAACGGAACACTTAGGTTATAACCAAATCTGCAGAAAGGAGAAGCCAGTTGAGGTATGAAAGGACACAAATGAGCGCCAAGAGTGCGACACCGTAGAGGATCGAACGGCGGTGTTGGTGGTGGACCTGCATGAAGACCATGCACAAGAGGACGAACGAGACGAGGAGGCTCACGATAAGATAGACCCACGAGACAGTCGCTCGTGGGCGAGCTGCGGCAGAATCCCACACGGAAACCGCGGCACCTTCGACGTTCTCATTGACGACCTCCGGAGAGAGCGGCTCAGCTGCTACAGCATCGCCTTCGACGCGCGCAGATGTTTCTTCTTTGATGAGCGTCGTCACCGGCTCGGGCCTGTCCACCGAAGCCTCGGCGAAGGTGGGCTCTGGTTCAGGAAGCGGTACGGGAGCGACGGGAGCAGGAGTTACGGTGATGGGAGCCGCTGGAGTCTCTACTGGAGCGACAGCAATGGGGGCAGCTACCGGAGCAACCGCCATCGGTGTACCAAAGAGTTGAACCACATAGACTGTCTTCTTGCCTTTGTATGTGCCTGACACTGCAGCGATACCGATTTCGGTAAACTTGCCGTTCATGATGTTTGCACGGTGTCCCGGTGAGTCGAGCCATGCCTGGTTCACATCATCAGAGTCGCTAAAGTTGACCGCAAGGTTCTCACCGGCATCAACGAATTGATATCCGGCACGATAGAACCAATACCAAGGGTCGAGACCGTCAGGGCTCACGTGAGCAAAATATTCATTCTCGGCCATGTGTTCAGCCTTCATGCGAGCGGCATCTTCGAGAACTGGGTTGGTCGTGAGTTGATTGAGACCCGCCGAAGAACGGTCATCGTTGGTAAGCGTCACCAAAACCGCCGGCAAGACCGACGCGGTGAACCTTGAGCCCTGATTGAAGAAGAGACCTCGAGACAATGAGAACCCGAATGCTACGAGGAGAATTCCCGTAAGCACCAAAACACCACCGGCACGCAAAAGGTGTGGTCGGTGGTTGTTTCCTTCGTGCGGGATGAATGTGTTCTTGATGTGACGGCGCATGGTTTCGAGGAACGCTCTCATTGCGTGGTTATTGTAGCAAACGAACGCTCTATATACCCTATCAGTATACAATATATATTGAATAAGGCAATACTCCCCTGCTCTGACAACAAAAACGCCCCCGAAGGGGCGTTAATGTGTAGAAATTGTCTACGTACTTAGATTGTCGTACCGGGGGCCATGATCAACTGGTCAGGGAACGTTTCGTATCCCGGACAAATAATGCTGTTGATCTTCCACTTGGTTGTTTGGTAGAGGTACCCTGTTGCGTTGTCATTGAGACTTGGGAACTCTTCCGTCCATGTATCAAGCACGTCAGGTTTGAACATGTTCTGGAACTGAACGACTGCGTTGAACATCGGCGTGTCGAACGTGCCGTCAAGCGGAAGTGACATGCCGAGGTATGCATTAAAGAATGCCTTTGCCTTGTTCACTTCCGATGGGTCGTTCTCCATGTTGATGTGCTGGTAGTCGCGGAGGAAAGGACAGAAGTTGGTTTCCGTCGATGCACCGAGGACTTCCCCACCACCACTGAAGCTGCGGTGGCGGTTGCTGCCACTGCGACCGTTGTCGTCATCACCATTATCGACGATGGAAGGATTCTCGTGGTTACCGAAGTTTTTATTTGTGAACTCATCACTCCCTTCTCCACTCGATTGAGCGCTGTATCCAACAGTTCCGTTTGGACACGAAACAGTGCCATCGGAGAGAAGTGTAGGTGATGTCTGACTCCAACCACCTTGAGCATCTTCACAAACCCAGTAGTCAACCTCTGAATCAAGACCTACAAATGAGTAGTTGCCCGATCCGTCGGTTGTTGTGGTAGCAATGAGCGATTCGTTACCAAACACGCTCACAACCCATCCTGCGATTCCGTTGTCACCTTCGTCTCTAAAACCATCTCCATCTACATCGTTCCATTTCATACCCGAGATTGAGCTTTCGTCGTCGCCTGACTGGCGGTCTGGTTCGAAGTCGAAGGTAGTTGTGTGAGTACCAACTTTGATTGAGAAATTATCAACTGCACCTGTAAATCCATCTGCATATGGCTCGCCTGCGCGGAACAAGAGTTGTCCGCCAACAAGCATTTCTGCATTTGGAAATGCACTTACAATGTCGTTCCACGAACGAACCTCGGTTGTGTTGCTGTCGGGCCACACGTTGCCGTTTGTGGCGTAGCGAGACCAGCGCCATTGCGCCAATCCTGCATTGAATGCATTGTGTGACTGCCATGTGTCCTGAAGAACGGTGTCGTTATCTGTAGGAACAAACACCAATCGGCCTGCGTATGACGCTACAACCGTGTTGTCAAAATCAACATCAAAGTTGAGGTAGATTGCCTTGTTCGTGCTTCCTGGATTTGAACTAGGTTGGTACGACTCAAAGCTCATTGCTCCAATATCACTAAGGTTAACCCCAGCGAACTGATTTGTTGCAATGTTCCAACGTTCGTTTATACCATCATCGCTTCCATCAGTTGTGTCAACAGTCATTTGTACACTTCCATCACCAAGTGTTGGATTACTTGGACCTGTAACAAATTCATATTCGGTTAGAAGTTCTGGAGTTGAAGCTACATCGGTATTGTCGTTGTAGAAATACCAATCGGTTGTCGTCGGTGTACCGGTGATATTCAGAAGGGATGGAGTGACGAGAACCATTTCACTATCATCGTCATCATCGTCTCCTGGATCAATCTGGTGGTTAATGAGAGTGAATGTCTCATCTGCTGAATCAACAACCACCTCATCACCAGCACCTGAAATCTCTGCATCTGTATCACCCACTAAGACGTTTTCCCAACCTTCCTGTGCGATTTCATCAACCGTGTAGGTTCCGTAAGGAACGTCTGTAAAGGTGACACATGCGTTGTCTTCTTCTGTTGTAGCTACATATCCTTTGTAGATATCAACTGAGAGTGTTCCTGAGTTATCACCAAACCATGAAGGGTCTTGTGCACCGTCGTGACCATCGAAGATAGTGAATGGTACTGAACCAGTAGCGCTTGGTGTAAATCCTTGGAGGTACGCGTGTGGAGTATTGTATGCACCCCAGCTACCAAAACCGGAAGGGCTGAAGTCGCCACCGATATTGAGTTCAAGAATCTCTGTTGGATAGCCAGTGTAGCCATCCATCTGTGTTGCCCAAGAATCTGTTGTTGAGTACTCAGAGTCAACGAGGTTTGCACCACCTTGGTTGCTCCATGTTCCATCAGCAAATGCGAGGTATGACGTTCCCGCAACAAGAGACACCGAATCAGTTCCGTTGATGTCTGTTGAATCAACAATCAAATCTGATTCTACAGAGTCACCTTTGAGGAATACCGTCCATCCTGGAAGTCCATTATCGTTTTCGTCATACTTACAAACACGAACCGTTGATGTTTGTGGAACCTCTTGAGGAACACAATGCAGCGCTACGTCATCGATGAATGTTCCGAGAGAATCGGCCGACGGAGCGATATCTTTGAAGCTGATCTTTGTTGTTGAAGTACCGGCAACGAAGTTGATGATCGGAGATGAAGACCAATCAGGATTTCCTGTTGGGACTCCGAACACAGTTGAATCAACAGCAACGCCGTTTACCTGAGCTTCGACTGCATTTTCTCCAGTTGCTGTTCCCGGACGTGCTGCACGCTTATAACTGAGCTGGTAGGTCTCACCAGGAATTGTAGGAACATCCTGGGAAACGATAGTCGGTGCTGTGGAATCGAGTTCTACATACTGATCACCCTCTGCCGCAGTCCAACCCGAGTAACCTGCCTGAACCTCGAGAGGTGCATCAGAGCCGTTAGACACAAAGTCCGCAACCCATCCCGTGATACCACTAAAGAAGAGTTCCCAATCTCCACCGTTGCCGAGTACGATAGGATCTTCAAAACTGCCGTTCTGAATAAGGTTGACCTCAGGGTCACACATAAGCTCGTCGTCCTTACCATTGTCGTTCGTGAGGTAGAACGTGTCTTCTACACCATCGACGTCAACAGTGTCGCCTTCACCGCTCACGTTGGTCCAACCTTCCTGCATGATTTCGTCGAGCGTGTACTCACCGAGCGGAACGTCTTCGATGATCGTACAACCATCTTCTTCATCAGTTATGCCTACATAACCTTTGTAGATATCAACGTCGATTGAACCTGAGTTGTCACCGTACTGGTCATCAAGAATCTTGAATGACTGGACACCGCTTGTCGTAGTACCGAGAGCGTACTCGTGAGCTGGGTTAAAGATATTTCCCCAGTCAGTAAAGCTGTTGTTCATGATGATTCCGAGCCAACCCGTGTTAGGCATAGGAAAATCGTTTTCACGAACCCACGGAATGAACGAGCCACCGTAGACTGGGTCAGATGGGTCACGTTCTGAGTAAGCCGCGTCAGAGTTTTCTGCGCCAACTGTTCCTCGGTATACGTATTCACCATTCGCAAGCACTACGTAGTCATCTGCAGGAAGATTGTCAGAATTGTAATCCTGTCCATCAGGAGACACCGTTACCTCGTCAACCAAATCGCCGAGGAGCATGACCGTCCAGCCTTCGAGAGGATTCTCGTTCTGGTCGACCTTACAGATTTTAACGTCAGATGTTTCTTCCTGTGGTTCTGGCTCTTCACAAGCCTCTTGTGATTCTCCGTTGAGAACAAGCTTGTAGAGAAGACCACCTGGGTTTGGACCGGTGTATCCATCTGGCTTGTTGTAATTGTCGACAACAATCTCGAGCGTGTTCGAACCAACGTTGAGCCAAGCGAGATTGATAAAACAGTTGTCAACAGAGCTCCAGTTCTGTTCTGCAGGGTCGCTACAGACAGAGTTTCCGTTGAGTTTAACGGTGTAGCCGTTGTCTGCACTGATGTCAAAAGAAGCGCTGGCAGGGATTCCGTCGAGAACGAAGTCTCGTGTGAACGTTACAGGACCAACAACAGCATCGTCAGTTGCACCGTTGATCAATACGTTCCAAATCCAAGAAGCCATGGCAATAGATGTCCACGATGGGTGTGGAGGGGTGACCAAAAACGTTCCGTCTCCGGAAACCTCCGTTACTTCATCACTCACAACGGTGAGCGTACAGGAGAGAGGGGCTGCTGGGTTGTACGCAACACACTCAGTTATCTGGTCGTTAAAAACGAACGTGAGCTCCTGGTTATCATTAGTTCCAGAAGTATCTCCGTCACCTTCACAGTACAAACCAAGAATCTCGTTTGCAGGAAGCTGATTACCAAATTCATCGGTCTCAACAACGAGGTAGCGTCCATCTACAGGAAGACCTGAGATAGTAAGGACACCACTGCCGTTTGTTGAACCACCTGCGACAAAAGGTCCGGCTAATTCAGGAAACGGAGCATTTGCATCGGTCTGTAAACCGTGGACGTAACCGAAAGACATGTCAGCTTGCAATACACAACCTTCTGGCGCTGGCATACCAACACCGTTTTCTGAACGAGTAACATTGGTACCTTCAGGACATGCGTATTTTGTGATTTCGATTGATCCAGTTGGAGCAATAACGGCGCTAAACCTTGCGCTCAAGATGTCTCCCATTTGTTCGAGAATCGAGTCGCCCTCGGGGGTTTCGTCACATGCGTCACCTGTGCCGTCTTCGTCCGTATCTATCTGATCGACGTTTGAAACATCGACACAGTCGTCAGCATCGTCAGCGACTGTGTCGCCGTCGGTATCAACAGGAGTTGTGGGAGCTTCAGGAAGAGGTGTTTCGTCACACACGTCTCCTTCACCATCTGAGTCTGAATCAAGCTGGTCTGCGTTTGCATCCGCAGAACAATTGTCGTCTGCATCAGCGACTGTGTCGCCATCGGTATCAACAGGTGCTTCCAATTCCTTAGGTTCAGCTGGAATTTCTATAACCTCCGGATCAGGTTCAACTGGATCCGTTGCTTGAGCCAATACATTCGTACTATAAACACCAGCAACAACAAGGCCGGCGATAAGCGCCAATGACCAATAAAACGATTTCTTCATAATTAATGAATATGAGCAGAAAGCGGCTGTAAACCGCCTCACACCCTTAATAAATAGTCTATAAATAAGACACCCCTAGAATCACGGCTGAGTATACGCCGAGACAAGGGGGAGTCAATTACAAAATTCATTACAGGATTGATTTTCACCTTGTAAAACAAGGGGTTTATAGGATGTCCTTTATAGCTTGACGTCTCATTAAAAACTCCGCAATTTCATCCTCGTCTAAAGGACACTCTTTTTCATTGATGTCCTTTATCAAAAAGACCCCTTCTAAGACAAAAGTTGTCCACAGGTTATTAGATTTGGACTTTGACCGTATCGGAGGTTTATGAAGAATTCGATCCCATCTCATGGGACGGTCCGCAATGCCCAATCGTGGTATCATGGCCCGCATGGTTCCCGAGATATTCAATAAACCTTACGACTCCAAGAAGGCTGAAGAGGACATCTATCGACGTTGGGAGGAAAGCGGGTTTTTCAACCCAGACGAATGTGTAAAGCAAGGTATCTGCAAACCCGACGCCGAGACATTCACTGTCGTGCTTCCACCGGTGAATGTGACCGGCATTCTCCACGTCGGTCATGCCTATGAAGACTCCCTTCAAGACGCGGCGATCCGCTTTCAACGCATGCGCGGAAAACGAACACTCTTCGTTCCAGGGACCGACTCCGCAGCCATCGCCACACAAGCACGGGTTGAAAAAAATATCTACAAAGAAGAAGGCAAAAGTCGCCACGATCTCGGTCGCGAAGAACTCGTACGACGCGTTACCGAATTTGCGGCATCAAGCGAAGGCACCATTCTGAGCCAAGTACGTCGCATGGGCGCGTCGCTCGACTGGAGCCGTTACGCATATACGCTCGATGAAAAGCGAACTAAGGCAGTCATGACTGCATTTGTACGCATGTTCGATGCAGGGCTCATCTATCGCGGTAATCGCATCGTCAACTGGGATCCAAAAGGTCAAACGACCATCTCTGATGATGAGGTGGTTTACGAAGAGCGGACCGCGAAACTCTACACGTTTCGTTATAGCAAAGACTTCCCTATCGCAATTTCCACCACCCGTCTTGAAACCAAGGTTGGTGATGTCGCAGTGGCCGTACATCCTGATGATGCACGCTACCAAGAATACGTTGGCAAAGAATACGACGCTGTCTTTTGCGATGTTCCCATCCACGTCAAAATCGTAACCGACAGGAACGTCGACCCCGAGTTTGGCACAGGAGCGCTCGGTGTCACACCAGCCCACAGCCACACCGACTGGGAAATCGCTGAAGCGAATGATCTTCCTCGCCCACAGGTCATCAACGAATATGCCAAGATGACGGTCAAAGGCCGTCTTAACGATCTCAAAGTAAGCGACGCTCGAGAAGCGGTAGCCGAGTGGCTCCGTGCTGAATCTTTGTTGGAAAAAGAGGAAGACATTCAACAGAACGTCTCCACGTCAGAACGTACGGGTGCCATTATCGAACCTCTTCCCAAGCTTCAATGGTGGATTGATGTGCGCAAAGAAGTTCTCTTTCCAACCGGTGAGACACTATCGCTCAAAGATTGGATGCGCCGCGCCGTCGAACGCGGTGATGTCGAGATGCCACAAGAAAACTTTCGTAAAAGTTATTTTCACTGGATCGACAACCTCCGAGACTGGTGCATCTCCCGACAAATCTGGTTCGGTCACCGCATCCCCGTGTGGTATCGAAACGACGAGATTTATGCCGGGCTCACAACACCCGAAGGCGACGGCTGGGAACAAGATGCCGATGTGCTCGATACCTGGTTTTCTTCGGCGCTCTGGACATTCTCAACACTTGGTTGGCCAGAGGAAACACACGACCTCGCAACGTTCCATCCGAATGCATTTATGTCGCCGGGATACGAGATTCTCAACTTGTGGGTGTCACGCATGATCTTGATGAGCGGCTTTCTTCTCGGTCAGATCCCCTTCAAAACCGTTCTCATCCACGGTCTCGTTCGAGCAAAAGACGGACGCAAATTCTCTAAATCGCTCAACAACGGTGTTGATCCAATTGACATGGTCGACAAATACGGTGCCGACGCTCTGCGTATGGGACTCCTCATTGGAAGTGCCATCGGAAGCGATATCAAATTCGACGAACAACGCATCAAAGGCTACAGCAAATTCTCCAACAAGTTGTGGAACATAACCCGCTTCGTACTCGGCGCGACCGAAGATGTCGACCTCTCCAAACAACCTACGCTCCACGCTGACGATGCACAGCGCATCAGCGAGTTCGAAGCGCTCGTAGCAGAAGTAACGGCAGACATGGACGCATACCGCCTCTATCTCGCGGGTGAGAAGCTCTACCACTACGCATGGCACACCTTTGCAGACATCATCATCGAGGGATGCAAAGAACATCTCACCGAAACCGCTGACCCAGAACGCTCAGCATCAACACGATGGATGCTCGCCTATCTCCTTACGAATACGCTCAAATTGCTTCATCCATTCATGCCATTCGTCACCGAAGCAATCTGGGGACATCTTCCCTACAAAAATGCTGATATGCTGATGGTGGCTCCTTGGCCCGCCTCCGCTTCGCAGTAGCGAAGCTTCGGCGCGGCAAGGCCTTCTGTATCATCATGTCCCCTACAACCATCGGATTCGCGCTTCTCGGTGGCATCCTGCCAACATTTGTATGGCTGTGGTTCTGGCTTCGCGAAGACCAGCGACATCCTGAACCGTGGCATCTCATCATTGCGTCATTCCTTTTGGGAGCCTTGGCGGTGCCACTTGCAGTTCCATTCGAGCGATTGGTCCAATCCCACATCACCGCGCTCCCGCTCATCTTTCTTTTATGGGCGGTCATCGAAGAGGTGCTCAAATACCTCGCGGCGTTCGTCGGCGGTATGCACACACAGGCCGAAGACGAGCCAATCGATGCGATGGTCTATCTCATCACCGCAGCACTCGGATTTGCAGCAGCAGAGAACACGCTCTTCATTCTCGAACCGTTCATCACCGGCGACATCTTCACCGGCCTCGTTACCGCGAACATCCGTTTCGTGGGAACAACACTCCTCCACGTCCTCACATCAGCAACAGTGGGTGCAGCAGTCGCATTTTCGTTCTACAAATGCCGGAGTATCCAAATCGAACACCTTATCGGCGGTCTCACGGGTGCGATTGCATTGCATGCTATCTTCAATTTTCTTATAATTCATGCAGGTCCCCGCGGCATCTTCGTCGTCTTCACACTCATCTGGGTGTCGGTCATCGGGCTCCTCATACTCTTCGAGCGTGTGAAGCGCATCAAGAGATAACATCTTATAAACCTCATCACTATGAAACGATCATTCTTCCAGCGTCTCACCGGAGCTATCAATGCAGATGATGAGGTCTTCGACGAGGAAATTCCGATAAAGCACTATCCAATCAATAAAATTGCTTCTCTTGCCGAAGAACAGGAGCAAGAAGCCGAGCTCGCGGTCGACGTGAGCCAGACACCAACCGAGATCATCATCAAAACGATGGTCGCCGGTGTTAACCCTGACGAACTCGACGTCTCCATCAGCCAAGAGATGGTCATCCTCCGCGGTTCGCGCCGCGAAACCTATCAGGTCGCAGACGGCGACTATTTCCACAAGGAACTCTACTGGGGCTCGTTCTCACGCACAATCCTCCTTCCTAATGAAGTGAAGGCTGATGAGGCCATTGCCGAACTCAAACACGGCCTCCTCACCATCCGCCTTCCCAAGATCGACAAGCAAAAACAAACAAAGCTTCGCATCAAGACGGTATAACAAAAATCCCCCAAATGGGGGATTTTTGATTACGGGTGCTTGGGAGGGGACCCTGTAGACAGGCGGGAATTCAGCCATCACTCGTCTGTTTCTAGACTTGGTCAGGCCTTTAAATTTTGTTAATATAGATGAGATTTAAAGATATTGCCACAGAACAATTAGTGATTGAACAAATTTAATTTACATATTTATGAGAAATAAAATGGAGATGCCGAGCAGTGAACCTCAAACACCGGAGAAAAATACGGAAAACGAAATGGATATATTTAACAAGAAGGCCTCTGCACTTGGTTGGGAACTGGTGAATGACTACGGTTTTTGGGATGGATTAGACAGGTTTAATCCTGCCGGTAGATTAATTTATGATGGTGCTGCTGTCTATAAAAATAGCGAAGGACAATATGCTGACGATTACTTTGTTGCTGAATTAATATGGACCAACGAAGGTAAAAGATCACCCGGACAGAAGAAAAACTCATGGCCAGAGAACCCCGATCTTTTTAAAGAAATAACAGAAGAAGAGTTCAATAACATGACCTGTATGCATGTCTACTGGGTACCCGACGCCTTGGAAAATGCGTATGTTGACGCGTCTGCATCAATAGACGTAATTAGGATTGAGAATGAGAATGGAGAAATAGAAGAAATTCCTGTTCCCAAGGAAACTAAAGTAGACGGTGCGGCTCCTAAAGAATACAAGTTAACTGACCTCTTAGAAGGACATTCTTACAAAAAGGTTTACATAACAAAGAATAGCGGTGCTCGGCACCTTGTTTACACCCCTAAGTAGTCACCTATTTATTGAGTATATTTTCAATAGCGCTAAAAACTTCCTCTTGAGATAGGTGAGATCTTGATCCGTCGGGATTACGTGGGGCTCCACCGATGGTAGATCCTCCACCCCAACCCGCCTCAAGTTTATTTAGCTCATAAAGTATACTCCCCTCCTTTGAGGTTGGTCCGACCGGGAAATTACTGACAAGCTCGGATTTTTTTGCAACGGTATATGCGATACTTCCATCCGGTTGTTTTTGCATTGCTACAGCACGAGTATGACCAGCTTTATATACAAGGTCAAAAACAAAGTCATTAGACTCTATCATAACCCATCCTGTACCCTCTTTTACAACTTCAAAACTCCTACGGTCTTCTAATTTTTCATACACCAACGTTTCCGCCATCAAGGCATCCACGTTTTTGAGACACTCTTCTAAGAGGGTACCCAGGTCAGTCTGGGCGTATGTTTTATTTCTTCTGGTATCAATTTCGGGTTTCATTACTCCCTTATAAAATTTCTCGGCAAGTTCGGAATCAAGTGGTACATATGCCGGACCGTGCGCATCTACTCCGCCCACAGACTCAACCAACATTCTGACTTTCGGATTATTTATCATCTCAGGATGTCGAAGTAGCCACACAGATAAAACGGTGTCTCCGTCGATATCATTAACATAGATATTTGATTCTTTGGGTTCAAAACCAAGTAACAATGCATCGGCTATTTGTTGACAGCTAGCACGAGTAATTTGTCTATTTACGTTATCGTGGTGATCAAATGAAAACTTGTTGTGTTCAAGATCAAATGATGGCCCTTGAACATACCCATCAAGGGCTATGCTGTTTTCAGGCAAATTCTCAAGTTGTTCTGTTTTTCCTCTCTCAATAATCACGGATCCAGACTTTATGGTTGGAATTTGATCGATTGATTCTACCTCTGGATTTTTTGGGTATTCTTTCATGTATTGTATTTTAAAGCATCAAACATACTTTATCCACATAAGGAATCCGGCCAGGAGTTTATTTTATTATGCTGCTTGGGCGCACCCGCCTTCGAACCCTTCCCAAGACTACAAAACAAAAGTCGCCGAGTGCTGACGCACCCGGCTCCTTTGTTTTTGTGCTTGGGGGCGGATTCGAACCGCCGACCCTCTGCTCTTCAGGCAGATGCTCTAACCAACTGAGCTACCCAAGCGTTTTGCTCACGTATCCGAGCAACTGGACCAGAATATCACGAAATATTAACTGAATCCACGGTGATATCGAAGCCCCCATGCTACACTTTTTGAGATGATATTCTTCATTGTTTTCGTCACGAGTGCCGTGACATTGGCTTTCGAACTCGCTGGGGCGCGCATGCTTGCCCCATATCTTGGCACGTCAATCGAAGTATGGGCCGGTGTCATTGGAACGGTTCTTGGTGGATTGAGTCTCGGATACTGGCTTGGTGGAAAAATGGCTGACCGTTCCCCTCGGCGTGACTATTTGGCAGGAATCATATTCCTCTCGGGCATATTTGTGACGATAGCGTGGGCACTACGAGATATCATTCCCTCCCTGTTTGCCCATTTTCCGTTCGGCAACCTCACCTTCACGTCATTTGCTACCGGCATCATTCTTTTTGTACCCGCTTCTATTCTTTTTGGTGCAATCTCTCCATATGCCGTGAAGCTTTCGATTAATTCACTCGATGCATCAGGCACAACAGTAGGTAAACTCTCCGCGATAGGAGCCATTGGTAGCATCTTCGGCACCATCGCAACCAGCTCGTGGATTATGCCCCACGTCGGGACGAGTGTGTTGCTCTGCGGAATTGCCGTTATCCTTATGATTCTATCGATAGTGCTCATATCGGATCGAATGCTTGGAAAACGCATCGTCGTCGGTTCAGCACTTCTCCTTGCGGCATATGGAATGAATGCAGATGTGTCCAAATCAATGGGACTCCTCGAGGATATTGATACTTCGTATGGACGGTTATGGGTACGTGAGACAGCCGATGCAAAAAGCGGACTCGCCATCCGTTCAGTTCACATCGACCCCTACGGCACGCAATGTGCCTCGTTCATCAATCCGGACGGTACGACCAGAGACGAGTTGGTATTCGGATACACGAAAGCCTTCGACATTGCTCTCGCTGCTCGTCCTGATACCGACAAGCTCCTCATGATCGGTGGCTGCAACTATTCATACCCACGGCACGTCTTATCGCTTCTCCCCTACGCGCACATCGATGTGGTGGAAATTGATCCGGGCATGACCGCTATCGCCCGCGAGTATTTTGGTCTCGTTGATGACGATCGTGTCACTATCTTTCACGAAGACGCACGCACGTATCTCAACAGGTCAGAAGACACGTACGACATCTTATTTACTGATGCATTCAATTCAGGAGCTGCAATCCCCTATCACCTCACAACACAAGAGACTGTCGAGCGTGCAGCAGCACTGCTTGGCGACAGAGGCGTGCTTGTCGCTAACATCATCGGTGCAACACAGGGTCCTGAGGCAGCATTCGTACAGGCAGAAATCACAACAATCAAAAGTATCTTCCCTGCGGTCCGAGTGTTTTCTGTAGGATCGTTCTTGCCGAGCAAAACCGGCAACATCATCCTCATTGCTTCGCAGTCAGAAGACATCATCCACTCACCCTCTATCGATGTATTCGCAATTACTCGTGACGATATCCGTCTTCGTGAAATAGCACTCGATACCCTTCCTGAGGGCATTCTTCTTACCGACGATTACGCCCCCGTCGAATCACTCACGCAATCCATACGCGAATCGTATCTCCAGAGATCACGAAATTAGAGGTTGAAGAAGCTCTTCACCTGGTCTTGGGACTGGCTAAATCCTCCGTACACATCTTTGAGCGTATCAACGTAAGGCTGAAGGAAGATAAAAGAACCAACGGTAACACCAATCAAAATCACCCAGTAGAGAATCTTGATGCCACGGCCCCACAGCGAGGCTCGATACATCTTGCTGATGATTTCGTTGTTCTTGCGCGAAAGCTCAAGCGATTCGCGAAGCATCTGTCGTTCTTCGGGTGTCATGTGCATTAATTATACCATGCCTTCTTTATGATATAGTCGGTTTACGCCCTTGTAGTTCAACGGATAGAACAACTCCGTCCTAAGGAGTGGATGTAGGTTCAATTCCTGCCGAGGGCACAGACAACAAAAACCCCAACAGTGGGGTTTTTGTTTTGTTAGATATCCCGTTTATCGTACTCGAAACCAATCGCGGAGGGTGCGAGGCATCGGATACATCATGAGAAGTGCGAGTGGCGCACCCCAGTTTGCCCAGCGTTCGACAAAATCCCATATCGGCTCACCCACAATCGGGCGAAGAAGCGCCGTCCAAAATCCCCACACAATTGCCCAGAGAAGTGCAATGCGAATCGGCTTCACCAATACGAGCAATGCAACAAGGACATCCATGACACCGACAAGCGTCAGTAACGTCAGTGCTGTTTCCGGTGAGACACCACAGAGCTCTTGAATCCACCCGAGCCACTGGGCCTTCCCTTGGAGTGCAAATACACCGTGACCCAAAAATTCACCTGCAACAGCAATACGAAGCACCCACTCAATTCTCTTTGTATTCATGTAATAACTAAAATTAATCCCCTATTAAGATTCTTACCCACAACGATACACCCGCCCCCTACAGAGGACGAATGAAAAAGTGGATACTCTTTTGTGCGGGTACCGAGAATCGGTCACGAATCACTAAGTATTTTACTCGCGGTGCTCGTAAAATTCTAAGTGTTCGCGACCCCGCCTCGCCCCGCTCTGCAGGGCTCCGGCCTTCTCATCTCGTTTC
>Ga0172380_10004381_pt1 | contig 18203 bp, 20 predicted proteins | sample Leawe162metaG_FD_119747 | JGI IMG/M metagenome (GOLD analysis project Ga0172380, IMG submission 119747) | Leachate microbial communities from a municipal landfill in Southern Ontario, Canada - Leachate well 162 metaG | ecosystem: Engineered > Solid waste > Landfill > Unclassified | place... | reverse complement strand
CCTAATCTCACCCATTTCTTCTTTTATTAATCCTTTTATTTCCATTATAGAGAGTAGAGAATTTGCTATTGATATTTGCATTTTCATTGCACGAATTAAATCATCTCGTGGAATTGGTTCACGTAATAGATCAATAACTTTTTTTTCTTCAGGCGATAAGTCTTCAAAAAGTTTTGTTTGCTTACTTTCATCTTTTTCTAATTCAAAACCAAGCGCTTCTAACACATCTTCTGCGCAAGTCACAGGAGTCGCTCCTTGTCGGATTAATCTATTCGTACCTTTTGAACTCGGAGAAAAAATGGATCCCGGCACTGCAAGCAGATCACGATTGTATTCTGTTGTGAGTCGCGCAGTTATCAACGTGCCAGATTTTTCTTCTGCTTCTATTACAAGCACAGCTCGAGACATTCCAGCCATCAATCTATTGCGCATAGGAAATGTCCAATAAGCTGCTTTTAAATCTGGTTCAAATTCTGAAATCAAACATCCATCATTTTCTAAAACTTCTTTTATTAATTTTATATTTGTTTTTGGATAAATAGCTTCGTCAGAAAGTCCTGAACCAGGAAAAACTAAAGTCTTGAGCCCGACTTGCATAGCTTTCTTGTGCGCAATTGTATCTATGCCCATAGCAAAACCAGAAACTATCGCGATAGGGTAGCCTTTTAATCCAGCGATTATTTTTTCACAAGCTTCTTTTCCATAAGAAGTAAATTTACGAGAACCAACAACACACAAATAAATTAAATCCTCAGTAGGCAAATTTCCCATAATCCAAAGATTCTCCGGCGGTTGGGGAATTTCTAAAAGTTGAGGAGGGAATTTATCTTTTGGTAATTTTTTAATTTTACTATCCATATTTTGTAATTATAACAAAATTTATGTATAATAGAAAAATGTTAGACATAAAATTTATTCGTGAAAATAAAGAAATCGTGCAAGCGGGGGCGACTAAAAAGCACGTAAATATTGATATTGAACAACTTATAAAGCTCGATGAAGAACGTTTAAAAATACTTAAAGAAGTAGAAGATTTACGAAGTGAAGTAAATAGAGTTTCAAATGATATAGCTCGTGATCAAGATCCTGCGCTTAAAATTCAGCTTATTGAAGAAATGCGCGCAGTCAAAGAAGAAATAAAAACAAAAGAAGAAAAATTAAAACAAATTACAGAAGAATGGCAAAAATTAATGCTTGAAGTTCCTAATGTTCCAGATATTTCTGTGCCAGATGGAATGGAAGATACAGACAATAAAGAAATAAAAACTTGGGGAGAAAAGCCAGTATTTAATTTTGAACCAAAAGATCATGTTGAAATAATGACTACACTTAAAATGGTAGATTTTGAAAGAGGAACAAAAGTGCATGGTTTTCGTGGGTATTTTTTAACTAATGACGGCGCTCGTTTATGTTTCGCTATTTGGAATTATGCTATGGACTTTTTTACTGCTAAAAACTTTTCTCCAATTATTCCACCAATAATAATAAGAAAACAAAATCTATATGGCACAGCGCATTTGCCTGGCGATGTTGAAGACTATTATATGACACAAGACGGAGATGCTCTTGCGGGAACTGCCGAAGTGCCATTAATGGGAATGCATTCCGGAGAAACTTTAGATAAAAGTTCTTTCCCAATAAAATATTTAGGATTTTCTCCATGCTTTAGACGTGAAGCGGGAAGTCATGGAAAAGATGTAAAAGGTTTGATTCGCGTGCATGAATTTTATAAATTTGAACAAGTAATACTTTGTGAAGCAAATCACGAAACTTCTGTAAAATTACATGAAGAATTAAATAGAAATACAGAAGAGTTTATTGAATCTCTTGGAATACCTTATCGTACAGTCATAAACTGTGGAGGAGATCTAGGGCTTGGACAAGTTAAAAAATACGATATAGAACTCTGGGTTCCAAAGGAAGAAAAATACAGGGAAATTTCTTCTGCTTCTTACTTCCATGATTTTCAATGTCGACGTTTTGGTATTCGTTATAAAAATGAAGATGGCAAAATGCTTTATGCTCACTCTTTAAATTCTACAGCTATTCCTACACCAAGAATACTTGTATCTTTGGTTGAAAACTTTCAACAAGCAGATGGTTCAATAAAAATTCCAGAAGTTCTAAAAAAGTATATGGGAAATAAAGAATTTATAAAGTAAAAGCCACGCTTAAATGGACGGTTGCGTGGCATGATTTCGCTAAATCAATGCAAAAAAGAAATGTTTTAAATTCCAAACATTTAAATGAACTAAAGAGAAAAAAACGTAGAATTTTAAAAATTAAAATTATTTTTTTTGTTATTATTTTTATTCTTTTTTTGATAGGACTTATTTTTCTTTCTAGGTGGCAAAATTTAAATATAGATAATATTACAATAACAGGAAATAAAGTTGTTGAAACTAAAGAAATAGAAGAAATAATACATTCAAAAATAGATGGATATTATTTATGGTTTTTTCCAAAAACAAATTTTATACTTTATCCAAAGAAAGCTATAAAAAACGAACTTTTTACAAAATTTAAAAGATTTAAAGATATTTTTATTAATGACAAAAATATAAAAACTTTAATAATTTCTGTAACGGAAAGAGAAGGCAAATATACTTGGTGTGGAGAAAATATACCATTAAGTGAAAAAGTAGAGGAAAATCAATGTTATTTTATGGACGAAAATGGTTATATTTTTGACAATGCATTATATTTTTCTGGTAATATATATTTTAAATTCTTTGGAAAGATAAATGGTGAAATAGAAAACCCTATTGGATCATATTTTTTACAAGAAAATTTTACACAAATAACATCTTTTATAGAAAATCTAAAACAAATGGAATTAAAATTATCTTATCTAGTTGTAAATTCTGATCAAGATATAGAAATTTATCTTAAACCAAGAGATAATATAAATATTCCAAAAATAATATTAAAATCCAATTCTGATTTTGAAAAAATTGCAGAAAATCTTCAATCAGTACTTACCACAGAACCACTACAATCAGATTTTAAAAATAAATACTCTTCACTTTTGTATATTGATTTAAGATTTGGAAATAAAATTTATTATAAATTTGAAGACGGACTAAATGAATAATTTAGAATTTTGGAAAAAATTAAAAAAACCTATATTTTGTCTCGCTCCTATGGCAGATGTTACAGATTATGCTTTTCGTTTTATATTGGCAAAATATAGTAAAGATAGAGAAAATAAAGATAAAATAGTTTTTTGGACAGAATTCGTCTCCGCAGACGGTTTATGCAATAAACTTGCTAAAAAAAAGTTAGCGCATATTCTTGATTTTTCAGAACGTGAAAGACCAATAATAGCGCAAGTTTTTGGTGCTAATCCAGAAAATATGAAAAAATCTTGTCAGTATATTGCTAGTCTTGGTTTTGATGGAATTGATATAAACATGGGTTGTCCAGATAAATCAGTTATAAGTCAAGGAGCCGGATCTATTTTGATAAAAAATCCAGAGCTTGCTCGACAAATTATTCAAGCAGCTCATGAAGGAATAAAATCTGCCCAAAAAAATATTCCTGTGTCTATAAAAACTAGAATTGGTTTTAATAAAGAAGAAATTAGTAACTGGATTCCAGAATTGCTTAAAGAAGATATTTCTGCTCTAACCATTCACTTGCGTACTAAAAAAGAAATGTCCGATGTGCCAGCTCATTGGGAACTTATGCCAAAAATTATTTCTCTACGAAATAAAATTTCTCCTAATACATTAATTATTGGAAATGGTGATATAAAAGATCTGGAAGATGCAAAAGAAAAAATAAAAAAATATGGATGCGACGGAATTATGATAGGACGAGCAGTTTTTGGAAATCCATGGTTTTTTTCCTCACAATCAAATCCTGATATTTCTATTGAAGAAAAATTAAAAGTTCTTATAGAACATACTCAAATTTTTGATAAAGAACTTTTAAAACCAAAACATAAACATTTTGATGTTATGAAAAAACATTTTAAAGCATATATAAATGGTTTTAAGGGAGCAAAAGAACTACGAATAAAATTAATGGAAACAAAAAATACAAAAGAAGTTGAAAAAATAATTAATGATTTTTTGAAAAAAATTTGATATAATCTTTCAATGCACGACTTAGCATTATATAGAAAATATAGGCCTAAAAGCTTCAAAGATGTACTAGGACAAGATCACATAGTAAAAGTGCTAGAAAGCTCAGTTTCTTCAAATAAAGTATCACACGCATACCTTTTTGTAGGTTCACGAGGTACAGGAAAGACTTCTGTTGCGCGTATTTTTGCTGAACAAATAGGTATATCTGTAAATGATCTTTATGAAATAGATGCCGCCTCAAATAGGGGAATTGATGACATAAGAACTCTTCGCGAAGGAGTGCGTGTTTTACCATTTGATTCAAAATATAAAGTTTACATCATAGATGAAGTACACATGCTTTCTAAAGACGCTTGGGGTGCTTTGCTTAAAACTCTTGAAGAACCTCCAAAACATGTCATTTTTATTTTGGCTACTACAGAACTTCAAAAAGTTCCAGACACAATAATTTCAAGATGCCAAGTTTTTACTTTCAAAAAACCATCAGACATAATTTTAAAAAATAGAATTTTAGATATTGCTGAAAAAGAAGGTTTTAGCCTTGATAATGGTTCGGCTGAACTTATAGCAATTCTTGGAGATGGATCTTTTAGGGATGCAGAAGGAACATTGCAAAAAGTTTTAAATTTCGCGAAAACCAAAAAAATAAAAAGAGAAGATATAGAAAAGATTACTGGCGCTCCAAAAACAACTTTAGTAAATGATTTTATTTCTTCAATTGCTAATAAAAATTTAGAAGAGGGAATTATTTCAGTGCGAAAAGCTTCAAGTGAGAATTTGGATATGAAATTATATTTGAAATTAATAATTCAAAAATTTCGTATGGCAATAATTTTAAAATATTCTCCAAAACTTGAAGATGAAATGGCAGGGGATTTGTCAGAAGAAGATTTAGAATTTTTAAAAACACTTGTAAAACAAGATAAAGATGGGACTTTACGTTCTTTGGCATTATCTATTTTGCTTGAAGCATATCAAAATATTGAAAACGCATTTATCCCAGAACTTCCACTAGAGCTTGCACTTATAAAGATTTTAGGTAAAAATTAGAAATTACCATATTGGGAGACCCGCCTTGACTCGCGTCAACGCGAGGCAGGTCGTCTAAATAAGGATAAGAAATGAATTATTTTTTATATATTTTAAAAAGTAACATCCACCAAAAAAGTTATACTGGAATAACAAATAATCTAGACAGAAGATTAGCTGAACATAATTCAGGAAAAAACTTTTATACAAAACGTCATTGTCCTTGGGTAATGATTTATAAAGAAAAATATGATAGTCTAAAAGAAGCTAGAAATCGTGAAAAGTATTTAAAATCAGCTTCTGGTAGAAAGTTTTTAAAAGAATTATTTAAAAAACAATAACATTGGGAGATCGTCTAATGGTAGGACAGCGGCCTTTGAAGCCGTGAATCATGGTTCGAGTCCATGTCTCCCAGCAAATTAAATTACAAATAAAAAAGAAGTAGACTAGCTACTTCTTAAATAAAAGATTATTTTTTTATTTTAATAATTTCAACTTATGTTTCATCGTTTTTTATAGGTGCCTTAATTTCAGTTTTTTCACCATTTGAATCTATAATTGAATCTATAATTTTTTCCTTAAAAAATATGGCTAAAAGAAAAAGAAAAACAAGAGATGAAAAACTAACACAAACAACTGCTATTTGGTGTCCTGGCAAAGTTTTTACTAACTCGACTAAAACAAAAATTTCTATTATTATAGAAATAATTAAAGCAGATAAAACAATAATAAGAATTTTTTTCATAATATTTATTTATTAATGAGCAATTGCTCGGTTAGTATTCAGAAATATCTGTCTTCAGATTAACATAATAAAATTAACAAATCAATAAAAAAAATCATTGATATTATCAATGATTTTTAAAAATTTTGACAGAATTAGTTTTCTTCAAAAGCCTCCTTAAACTTAGAACATAATATGTGTACATTCTTTTCCATACAGTCAGGACACACCGTGTGATAAAGAATATACTCACCTTTTTCAACTTTTTTATCAAAAAAAGAAAGAGTAGTTGGGTCAACAACTTTGTCCCAAAACTCATCTGTGGCAAACTTATAATTTCCACATTTTTTTTCACATTCTATAAGAATTTTTACATCTTTAAAAATTTTTGCATCTTTTTCTGCCATGATATAGTTGTTTATTAAATATATATATAAAGAAATTTTCTATATTATAGCAAACTAATCTAAAAAAATAAAGATATAGATACTAATTTGTATTTTTACAATAAGCGTGTAATATATCTTATATGATTCGAATCATAGCTTTTATTATTCTTCTGCTTTCAGTTTTATTTATGCCTTTTTATATATCTATAATATTGGCATTTTTGGGAATGCTTTATTTTTCTATTTTTTGGGAAGCTGTTTTTATTCTTCTACTTTCAGATTTACTTTATGGAGCAAAAGAAGTTAGATTTTCAAACACATTATTTATTTCTTTAATTATTTCTATCTTGATTTTAATTCTAGTAGAATTCTTTAAAAGAAAACTCAAATTTTATAATAAATAATTAAATGATAAAAAGGATATTCAAAAGAAAAAAAATAAAAAATGTAAATTTTTTCGTAGAACCAGACGAAATTTTTCTTGATTCTAAAAATTTACAAAATTTCAATCGCCAGCAATTTGAGGGTAGAATTGAAAAAGCAATTCCAAAAAAAACAATACTATTTCTTGGTATTTTTTTTATAATTTCTGGAATAATGTTTTCAACAAGATTGTGGTACTTGCAAATACAAAAAGGAGAGAGTTATTTCAAAAGAAGCGAAAACAATACACTGGAAAAACAAATAATTTTTGCTGATAGGGGAATAATCTATGACAGAAATAACAAAGAACTGGTTTGGAATAAAAAAGAAAATAATACAGATTTTCCAACTCGTTCATATCTATTCCCTGGATTTTCACACATTTTAGGATATGTAAGTTATCCAATGAAAGACAAAACAGGCAATTATTGGCAAAATAAATTCATTGGAAAAGATGGTCTGGAAAAACAATATGATGACATATTAAAAGGAGAAAATGGTTCAAAAATAGTAGAAATGGATGCTAAAAAAGAAATACACTCAGAAAATATTGTTAATGCACCAAAACGAGGCAATGATCTAACGACAACAATAGATTCACGTATCCAAAGTGAATTGTTTACTTTGATTAAAAATCTTTCAGAAAGAAACTCTTTCAATGGTGGAGCAGGCATGATAATGAATGTTCAAAATGGGGAAATAATAACTTCAACTAGTTTTCCAGAATACAATTCAGAAATATTATCACTTGGTAAGGATACTATGACTATTAAAGAATATTTAAATGATAAAAGAAAAGTATTTATGGACAAAAATATTTCTGGTCTCTATACTCCGGGATCCATTGTAAAACCATTTTTTGCTATCGGGGCTTTAGCAGAGAAAGTAATAGATCCATATAAAAAAATTCTATCCACTGGTTCTATTTCAATCCAAAATCCATATTTCAAAGATCAAAAAACTATTTTCAAAGACTGGAAAGCTCATGGTTGGGTAGACATGAGACAAGCTCTTGCTGTTTCTTCTGACGTTTATTTTTACGAAGTTGGAGGTGGTTTTGAAGATCAAAAAGGTTTAGGAATACTAAATATTGAAAAATATGCAGAACTTTTTGGAATAGGGAAGAAGACTAATGTTGATTTGCCAGATGAAATTGAAGGAACAATTCCTAGTCCAGAATGGAAAGCAGAAAAATTCAAGGGTGATGCATGGCGTATTGGAGACACTTACCACACAGCAATTGGGCAATATGGATTTCAAGTTACGCCTTTGCAAATGGTAAGAGCAGTTGGAGCTATCGCAAACAATGGAAAATTATTAACTCCTCATTTTATTTTAGGTGACATAGAAAAAGAAACAAAAATTACAACAATAAATCTAGAAAAAGAATATTTTGATGTAATTCACGAGGGAATGAGAGAAGGTGTATTGTATGGCACATCTGTAGCCCTAAATGTACCTTATGTTAAAGTTGCCTCTAAAACAGGTACTGCTCAGCTTGGTGTTTTAAAAAATAAAGTAAACTCTTGGATAATGGGCTTTTTCCCTTATGAAAATCCTAAATACGCTTTTGTTGTACTTATGGAAGCTGGTCCTTCATCAAATAGCATTGGGGCTTCCAGTATTATGGCTCAATTATTAGATTGGATGTTCATAAATACTCCAGAATATTTTAAATAAAAACACCCATTTGTTGCATATTCATATATTAGTGCTGTATAATAGGGGAATGCGAAAAGCAAGAATATTTTTAATGCTAGGTATTTGGGTGGCAATATTGCCATATTTAGGTTTTCCATATTCATGGAAAAACATTTTATTTACTATTTCTGGTTTAATTCTTATATATTTAAGTTATATAGTATACAGCGAATCAAAAATTACAGAAAAAAAAGAAAGAACTTCTGATAATTTTTCAGAAAATAGTGATTTTTATAAAAATTAAAAAATTATTAATCAAATGTTAAAATTTTTCAAAAAAAGCCGTATTAGTGCTGTTATCTTGCTTATTGCTGGATTTTTTATACTGGGAATTTTTATAGGTTCTCATAATCAACCTGAAATAAATAAAGTTACGAATATTTCAAATAAAAATACACCAACAAATATAAAAGCTGATTTTACATCTTTTTGGAAAGTATGGAATACAATAAATGAAAAATATCCACAAACAGATAAAACTACTAATCAAGAAAGAATAAACGGTGCAATTGTAGGTCTTGTAGAATCTTTAAATGATCCTTATAGTGTATATTATAATCCGGAAGACACAAAAATTTTTGAAGATGAAATAGCAGGTTCCTTTAGTGGTATTGGAATGGAAGTTGGTATTAAAGAAAAAACACTCACAGTAATTGCTCCACTTAAAGATACACCTGCTTATAAAGCAAATATAAAACCTGGTGATAAAATTTTAAAAATAGATCAAATAATTACATCAGACATTAGCATAGAAAAAGCAGTTGAAATTATTCGTGGAGAAAAAGATACTACTGTAACTCTTACTATTTTTAGAGAAGGTGAAAAAGAATCAAGAGATATAAAAATTGTACGAGATATTATCAATGTTCCAACTCTTGATACTGAACTTACAAAAGATAATATTTTTATAATAAAACTTTATAGTTTTTCTGCTAACTCTGCCGATCTTTTCCGTGATGCATTAAAGGAATTTTCTTTGACTAAAACTGATAAACTAGTCCTAGATTTAAGAGGAAATCCTGGTGGATATTTAGAAGCAGCAGTCGATATGGCAAGTTGGTTTTTGCCACAAGGTAAAACTGTTTTAATTGAAGATTATGGAAACAATACAAAACAAAAAATATACAGAAGCCAAGGTTATGATGCTTTTACTGATAAATTAAAATTTGTAATATTAATAGATGGTGGTTCTGCCTCAGCATCTGAAATTATTGCCGGCGCAATGCAAGATCATGGACGCGCAAAACTTATAGGAACTAAAAGTTATGGAAAAGGTTCTGTACAAGAGGTTATTGATATCACACCAGATACTATCTTAAAAATTACAGTAGCAAAATGGCTTACACCAAATGGAATTTCAATTTCACAAAAAGGATTAACACCAGACTTCAATGTAGAATTTACACAGGAAGATTATGATTTAGGAAAAGATCCACAAATGGAAAAAGCTGTTGAATTATTAAATAATTTTACTACTATATAAGTAATAATAAATATATGAAAGTAATATTTTTAAAAGATGTACCAAGAGTAGGTAAAAAATATGATACAAAAGAAATTAATGATGGATATGCAATGAACTTTTTATTGCCTAGAAAACTTGCAGAGATAGCAACACCAAAAGCCATTGCAGAACTTGAAAAACGTAAAAAGGAAATTGTTGTTGAAAGAGAAATTCAAGAAGAATTACTATTAAAAAATTTAGAAGAAATAAAAAATAAAACTATCACAATAACGGGAAAAGCAAATGAAAAGGGAAGTCTGTTTTCTGCAATTCATAAAAAAGAAATAATAGATGAAATGAAGACAAAACACAATGCAGAAATTAACGAAGAATGTATAATCTTAAAAAAACCAATCAAAGAAATAGGGGAATTTGAAATTCCTATTGAAATAAGAGGTAAAAAATCTTCATTTAAACTTAAAATTGAAAAAATATAGCATCATTGACAACTTATTGATTGGCTGATACTATTTATATAAACAAAGGTCCTTTTAAATAAAGATCTTATAAAATTTTAATATTATGGGAACAAAAAATTTTTTCCCCATAATCTTTATCACCTTTTTTATTGCACTAATATTACCAATTATAATTATTGCAATAATGGAGATAAGTAATATGGAAATAGACATATACTCAAGTCGTGTCTTTTGGTTTTACTTAATTCTTTTTGTTTCTTTTCTTTCTTGCGAATATTTTGTTTATATTTTAACGATAAAGAATATTAAAAACAGAAAGGGTGTTATAACAATAAAACAAAATAAAAACTTACCACTTGATCCTGGTTTTGGAACAATCTGGAGAATTTTAGAAAACATTGACCGTTATTCAACGGAAAAAAGAACAGAAAAAATTAATTGTTATAGGGTAAAAGCCGAACAAATGATTTATGATAAAAATGGTTTGTTAAAAAAAATAAACAAACCATTAATCATACAAGTCTGGTTAACAGACAAGCAAAAACCTGAAAAAAATTGTATCTGTGAAATTTATATTGAAGAAGACTGTCCATTTATCGGTCTTCCATTTATGAAACAACACAAACACAGAAAAAAATTATGAACAAAAAGCCCCACTCATGTGGGGCTTTTTTAAATATCTATATTACGTTAACTACTTTTTTAACTAAAGTTTTCCCATTAAAGGAAGTCTTACGTCTTGATCCAAATTTTACTATCCCAGGTTTTAAAGCGAAAAGGGTATGATCTTTACCAATACTCACGTTAGTGCCAGCCATTATAGCTGTACCACGTTGACGAACGATTATAGAGCCAGCCTGAGCCTTTTGACCATCAGCAAGCTTTGTACCAAGATACTTTGGGTTTGAATCTCTTAAGTTTTTGGCTGTACCGCCAGCTTTTCTATGTGCCATATTGTTTTTGTATTATTAAATGATAAAATTTATTTATATATAATAACTTTAAGCATAAACAATTTTGTGAAAAAAATCAAGTATTTTATACAAAGTGAAAAGGGAAAAGATATTTTAATAATAATTATCATTATTTTAGTTGGTTTAAGCTCTTTTGAATTAGGAAGACTATCAAAAAACGGCAATCTAAACGATAATGAAATAAAAATAGAATATCCGGCTAATTATAAAGAAAATGACCTAAATATACCTATACAAGCTAATTTAAGCCAAATAAACACCAACAATGCACCTAAAACTACAACAATAACAGGAAATTATTTTGCTTCAAATAGAGGAAAAAAATATTATCCAGTTGGCTGTTCAGCTGGTAATACAATAAAACAAGAAAATAGAATTTATTTTTCTACTAGTGCAGAAGCAGAAAAAGCTGGTTATGAACTATCTAGCTCATGTATATAAAAAGACTCATTTTTATAGAGGGAAGTACTATATTAGAATTCAATACCACGTCGCACAATATATGTTTGGGTCAAGTATTATTTAATATCAATAGGAAAAGTTGGCGCAGATCTTTGAAAATCAGTAGGCTCACCATCATGAATATATTGCATATTTTTTATAAAAGAATCCCAAAAACCTCTCACAACTGTACTATTCAAAACATTAGAAAATGGTTTTGCTAAATAATCATTCCATAAACTTCTTCCAGAAGAACCAATATAATTAAAATTATCTTTTACATTAGGACTTTCTACAACAGCTTTAAGGCTTATATTAAAATAACTAAGAAATATAATCAAAATAACTCCTAAAAGCAAAATTCCCAAAATACTTATTCCACCTTTTCTGTTATTTAAATATTTCATTTAATTAGTCAGATAATATTTTGAAACATTGTTACAAACCAATTGACTATTCCACTTATTGTAATGTGAAAATAATTCATCAAAAATATCACAACTATAATGAAAATTATTAATTTAAGAAAACCTCCTTGTTTATTTTTTATATCTATCATAAATTTATTATATCATAAATATTTTATAAAAAACAAAATTATTGTTTAAAGCCTGCAATCCCAGTTTTGGGTAAATAAAATAATGGATCTAAATAAGCATTTACTGCCGAAATTGGCTGAGTTAATGTTTTACCAGGACATGATTTACTTGGTAATGTTTTTAAATTAACTGCATCTTTTGCATAAACAGAGATATGTAAATGAGGAGCAGTTGAATATCCTGTATTGCCTGTATATCCCACTATTTGTCCACGAGTCACTCTATCTCCTGTTTTTACTTTTATAAGCGATAAGTGACCATAAGTGCTTGCAAGTCCATTGTCATACTTTAAAAGAACAAATTTTCCAAAAGAAACTCCTGGGCACTGTACATCTGTATTTCCTATTCCAGCAACTACTCCATCTGACATAGACTTTAAAGGAGTTCCAACAGAAGCTCTGAAATCTACTCCATTATGACTTCCAGAAACATAAAGTCTTTTAGATGCTGATGTAACTCCAAATTTTTGAGTTATATAGACATAATCTAGGGGCCAACTTAAAACTCCAGATCCAGGTAAAGTTGAAGGGTCAAGTATATATTTTAATTGTGCTTCAAAATCATTAAGTTCTTTTTCAAATGCTTCTTTTTTAGCAAGCTTATCTTTTAATAATTTTTGATAACTTATTTCGCTATTTTTCGTCTGAGCTAGAAGCTTCTTTTTTTCTGCAGTGTTTTGATCTACTATTTTCTTTTGATCAGCTAATTTGTTTTTTAAAGAAACTAATTCATTTCTAGCATCTGTTGTTTCTTGTCTTGTATCTTCTAGATCACTTTTAATTTCTTTTAATTCAACTATTTTTTCTCTTACTGTCTCTCGTATAGTTGAAATATTTTCTATATCATTCCATACATCTGTAAAATTATTTTCGGACAATATGACTTGTGTAAAATTATTTAATTCAGATTCATTTGTCTGTTTTATTCCAAGTTTTATAGCATCTTTATCTTTTATAATTAAATCTTCTTTAGAACCTATATCTAAACTCAACTCTTGTATTTTAAAATTTGTTTTTTCGATTTTATTTTCAGTTACAGAAATATCAGCAATTAATTTTTTTCTAGTTAAATCAAGTTGCTTAATAGACACATTTAAAGAATTCTTTTGTTTTCCCAAATCATCTAATTCTGTTTGATATTTTTTTATCTCTTGCTCTAACTTTTCTATATCAGAATTTTTTTGACTTATTTTTGCATTTAATTCTTCTGCTGTTTGAGCACAAGAAAAAACTATTGGAACCATAACTAAAAGTACCAAAATAAGAAAACTAAATTGCTTTTTGCAGTCTTTGAATGGTTTCATTTTTTCCTAAAATCTCAGCAATAATAAATGGGTCTGGAGACTTATCTAACCCTGACAAAGCAAAACGAATAGGATGCAACAATTCCCCTTTTGAAGGCAATGACTCCCCTATCTTCATTAAAATTTCCTTTATATTTTCTTTATTAAAATCAGATTCGCTTAGACTATTTAAAGCTTCTACTGCCTTTTTTAAATTTTCAGAAATTTGTAAAGCTTGAATATTTTTGAAAATTAATTTTTCTTTTTTATATTTAGGTATATTAAAAAAGAAATCTAACTCCCCTTTCTCAATCATTTCTTTAATATCTCCAAATTTAGAAATTCGTTCTGTTATTATTGGTATTATTTTTTCATTTCTCATACCCTCTGGCAACCACTCAAAAATTTTATTTTTCAAATCTTCACTTGAAAGCATTTTTATATGTTCTTTATTTATCCAATCTAATTTTTCATCATTCCATTGAGCTCCAGATTTTTGAATTCTTTTTTCATCAAAAATTTTTATTAATTCATCTTTTGTAAAAACTTCTTTTTCTTCTCCAGTTTCTAAAGGGACAGGATGCCAACCTAAAAGTGCCAAAAAATTAACCACAGCTTCTGGTAGATATCCCTCTTCTTTATATTCTAAAGAATCTTTTGCGCCATCTCTTTTCCCTAATTTTTTCTTTCCATCTTTACCCATAATATGTGGCAAACAAACAAAAATAGGAGGCTTTATTCCAAGAGCTTCATATAAAGATATAAATTTTGGAATCGAAGAAATATATTCTTGTCCTCGAACAACATGGGTTATTCCCATTTCAATATCATCTACTATGTGGCAAAAATTATATGTTGGATATCCGTCGCTTTTTATTAAAACAAAATCATCTAACGCTTCAGGCCCAGCAGAAAGATCTCCAAAAACTATATCGTTCCAATGATAACTTTTTATATTTTCAACCTTAAAACGAAGTGGCTTTGTTCCGTCCCATATATCAAATTTTTCTGGCCTATGTTCTCTAAAAAGAAAAGCTTTTCCTTCTAATTCTGCTTTCTCACGAAATTCATCTACTTCTTCTGTAGTATATGGATCAGGATAAGCCAAACCCTTATCAATTAATTTTTGTGCATATTTTTTATATAAATCTAATCTTTCAGATTGAGTATAAGGTGCATTTGGTCCTCCAATATCAGGACCTTCATCCCAATTTATTCCTACCCATTTCAAAACCTTTAAAATATGTTCTGTAGCACCTTCTACTTCTCTTTCTTTATCTGTATCTTCTATTCTTAAAATAAAAGTTCCATTATTCTTTTTAGCCAACAAATACGCATATAAAGCAGTTCTTAAATTACCAACATGCATAAAACCTGTCGGACTAGGCGCAAACCTTGTTACAACTTTTTTATCCTTCATTATTCTATTTTAACATCTATTTCTCGTGACTCAAAGCTATATCGACTAATTCTCTTGCAATTTTAGTTGCAGCGTCTGGTTTATTGAATTCGCGTGTACTTTTAGCCATTTGATCAAGCACATCTTTATCTCCTGTTATTCTTTCTATTTCTGAACTTACAATATTAGCTGTCATGTTTATTTCTTCAATCACACTACAAGCACCAGCGCGAGCATATGCAAAAGCATTTTTCTTTGCATGATCTGCATTTGATTCTGTAAATGGAACTAAAATTGATGGTACTCCCCAACATGCTATTTCAAATAAAGTTGATCCTGCACGAGAAATTATTATTGTGGCTGCTCCAGCGGCCATCTTCATTTGAACATTACTCAAAAAAGCGATAGGCACATACCTTGATTTATTTTGATTATCAGAAAGTATTACATCTGCTCTGCCTGTAACTGTTTTAAAATTTTTTATACCAGTTTGATGAATAATTTGATAATTTGTTAAAAGTCTAGGTAATGCGTCCAGTATAGTATTATTTATTAGTTCTGCTCCTTGTGAACCACCTAATATAAAAATTACTGGAATATTTGATTCTAATTTAAAATAATTAAGAGCTTCTTTTTTTTCTGATGGTTTTTCAATTTCAGAACGAATTGGTTGTCCAGTCCATGCAACTTTTTTTGCAGGAAAAAACTCTACCGCTTCTCTGAAGGAAACCGCAATTTTTTTAGCAAAATTCCCAGCCCATTTATTTACTCTTCCTGAAGCAGAATCTGATTCATGAATTATTACTGGAATTCTTAAAATACGAGCCGCAAAAAGTGTTGGGAAACTAGCATATCCACCTTTTCCAAAAATAACATCTGGATAAATTGAAAATATTTTAAAAATCGCATTTATAATTCCAAAAAAAGTTTTGAAAATATCAAAAAAATTTTTTAATGAAAAATATGTACGCATTTTCCCTGCATTAATTTCTTCATATAAAAGCCCATTCTCAAAAAGCATTTCCTTATCATAAGGACTATCAGAAACATAATATAGTTTAGCTCCTATTATTTTTTCTTTATCTATTATTTGATTTGTTTTTTGAGCAACAGCAATAATTGGATAAAAATGCCCTCCTGTTCCTCCACCAGTAAATACAATTTTCATTTTTTTAATTTTTTATATTAATTTTTATTTTGAAATTTTGATATATTAAGCACAATACCAATCGCTATAAGATATATCATAAGCGAGGTCCCTCCATGACTCATAAAAACAAGCGGAACTCCTGTTAACGGGAAAACCCCTGTAATGGAAGCAATATTCATAAATGACTGCGCTGTAATAAGTATAACAATTCCAGAGACTAAAAGTCTACTGAATTGATCAGGAGAATTATTGGCAATTCTAAGACCACGTAAGGCAAAAATAGAGTAAAGTAATACAACTATACATGTTCCAATAAAACCCAATTCTTCCCCCAAAACAGCAAAAATAGAATCTCCTTGCGGTTCTGGTAAGTAACTAAACTTCTGTATGCTCTGTCCATAACCACGTCCAAATATTCCACCAGAACCTATTGCAATAAGCGATTGCTGAATTTGGTAAGACGAACCTCTTGGATCTTCTGATGGATCAATAAAAGTTTTTATTCTATCTTGTAAATATGGAGTGAAAAAAACTAAAAATGCCAGACCAATTGATACTATACCCGATACAATCATTATATGCTTAAAAGGAAATCCTGAAATAAAAAGCATAGCAACCCCAGTAATAGTTATTAATATAAAACTTTTTGTATCTGGTTGTCTAAATAAAATAAAAGCTATTATTCCAAGCATTACAAGAAGTGGCAAAATACCAAATTTAAAATCTCCAATTTTATGTTTTGCCCAAGAAAGCCAAGCTGCAAAATAAATAATAAATCCAAATTTTAAAAATTCTACTGGCTGAAAAGTTCCAAGTGATCCAAGCTTAATCCATCTTTGTGCACCTCCATGACTCCATCCCAGGCTTGGTATAAAAACTGCTGCAGTCAAAGCAATTCCTCCTAAAAAAATAAATAAAGAATATTTACGCCAAAATTTATAATTTATTTTAAGTGCAACATACAAACCAATAATTCCGAGCCCAAGACCAAGCACAAGTTGGCTAAATAGGACTGAATAAAATTCTTGCTTGCTTTCTACAAGAATTCCTAAAGACGCAGAAACAAAAATAGTAATCCCCAAAAAAACCAATAGAAGTACTGTCGTAAAAAAAAATTTATCTATTTTTTTTCCTTTCATTTATTTTGTCTATCTACTTATTACGGCTAAAATAATTCCTAAAATTGCAAAAACAACAGATAAAATCCAAAAACGCATAGTGACTTTATAAGAAGGCCAACCAAGCGCTTCAAAGTGATGATGTATCGGAGAAAGTCTAAATAATCTCTTCCCATTATTTAATTTTTTATAACAAATTTGTAAAATAACTGATAAAGAACTTATCACTAAAGGTAATGCCACAATGGGTAAAATCAAAACTGAATCAGTCAAAAATGCAATTGTTGCTAGAGTTATCGTAAGTCCCATTATCCCTGTTTCTCCCATATAAAATCTCGCTGGAGGAATATTAAACCAAAGAAATGCCAATATAGCACCAGTAATAACACCTGAAAAAACGGCTAAATCTATTTGATTATTTACAAAAGCTATAACAGTGTATGCGGAAAAAATTGAAGCAAGTACTCCCCCAGAAAGTCCATCTATACCATCTATAACTCCCCCAGAAAAAGTAGCAAGAGCTACTATTATAAAAAATGGGATTATAAAAATACCTAAATATATCTCTCCACCAAAAGGAATATGGATTGAAGTCATTCCTAATTTATAAAAAAACCAAATACCAATAAGCAAAGAAATAAAAGCTATTAAAAAAGCTTTCCATTTACGCCAAGCTTTGTCATCACGCGCGAACTTCCCTTTTCCATAAATCTGTATTAAATCATCCCATAATCCCAAAAGTGAACCAAACATTAAAGTAAAAAATGGTATGAGAGTTTGATTTCTACTTAAAAAATTCATTTTTTCTGTAATTATTGAAGGAAATAAAACAGATATTAAATAAAAAATAATAACAATAAAAAATACTGAAGCCCAAACTATTATTCCACCCACACGTGGTGTCTTAAGTTCTTCTTTTTCATTATGGATTTTTTGAAATTCTGGATTTGTAACTTCATT
>Ga0172380_10004380_pt1 | contig 18211 bp, 20 predicted proteins | sample Leawe162metaG_FD_119747 | JGI IMG/M metagenome (GOLD analysis project Ga0172380, IMG submission 119747) | Leachate microbial communities from a municipal landfill in Southern Ontario, Canada - Leachate well 162 metaG | ecosystem: Engineered > Solid waste > Landfill > Unclassified | place... | reverse complement strand
TTGGTGTAGACAATGGTCCGAAAATCGCCGTAGCGGGTGGGAATCCTGGCCTCGGCAGCCCGGTGGACCAGCTTGTCCTCGCGGGTCCGATAGGCGACGAGATCGGCGATGGTGGCGATCTTGAGACCATGCTCCTTGGCAAAGATCTCGAGATCTGGCATCCGGGCCATGGTGCCGTCTTCCTTCATGATCTCGCAGATCACCCCGGAAGGATTCAACCCGGCCAAGCGGGAGAGATCGACCGAGCCTTCGGTCTGGCCGGTGCGGACCAAAACCCCGCCCCGTCTGGCGCGCAGGGGGAAGATATGGCCAGGGCTGACGATATCGCTGGGCTTGGCCTTGGGATCGGCAGCCACCAGGATAGTCCTGGCCCGGTCCGCCGCGGAGATGCCGGTGGTGACCCCGGTACTCGCCTCGATGCTCACCGTGAAGGCCGTTTCAAAGGGCGACTTGTTGTTCTGCACCATCATGGGGATCTGCAACTGCTCCAGATGATCCGGGGTCAGGGTCAAACAGATGAGCCCACGGCCATGGGTGGCCATGAAATTGATCGCCTCGGGCGTGACCTTTTCCGCGGCCATGTACAGGTCGCCTTCGTTCTCGCGATCCTCGTCATCGACCAGGATGATCATCTTCCCGGCCCGGATCTCGTCGATTACCTCTTCAATGGAACTTACCGCCATGTTATTCACCTAAAACCTTCGTCGCCTGCCTGGAGGCACCTTATTTAAAAAAGCCGTGCTCAGCCAGAAAAGCGGAATTGATTCTTGATTCAGCGCCCCCGCCGCCGGCATCCTTGGCGGAGAGCAATTTTTCCACATACTTGCCGATCAGATCCACTTCGATATTCACCACGCTCCCCTGCCGCAGCGCCCCTAGGGTCGTGACCCCGAGGGTATGGGGGATGAGGGAAACAGCAAAGGCCTTGTCGTCGATGCTGTTGACGGTAAGGCTGATGCCGTCAATGGCGATGGAGCCTTTTTCGATGATATACTTGCCGAACCCAGCCGGAACCTGGAAGCTGAAGAGGACAAAATCCCCAAGAGGCTGCCTGGTAAGCATGGTGGTCGTGGCATCCACATGGCCGCTGACCATATGCCCGCCCAGCCGGTCGGCAAGGCGCAGGGCGCGCTCCAAATTGACCACGCTCCCCACGGCCAACCGCCCGAGATTGGTGCGGTTCAGGCTTTCCGGAGACACATCGACCAAAAAGAGGCGGCCGCTGATCTCCCTGGCGGTGAGACAGACCCCGTTGACCGCAATGGACTCGCCTTCCGCAGGCTCGGGCAGATCAAAGTCCGCGGTGATGGCAAAGAGCATCCCGCTGCCGACCGGTCTTTTTTCCAGTATCCTGCCCTGCCCCAGTATGATCCCGGTAAACATATCCTTTCCCTGTAACTGCTCAGCAGCACCGCATCTGCTTTGTCATCGGCCTGCTCATGTGCCCCAGCACACTTCGCAGACCTCTTTGTCGGACACTTCTGCCGACAATTGACACGCGCATCTGCGGCACTGCTGATCAGTTACTTGCTGATTTTATTATTATTTCTCAACAAGTCCCTCAATCAGCACGTCATTACCGAACCGCCGCACCTTGGTGGTGCGAAAACGGGGGGCGTCCGCAACCTGTTGCAGGCCAAGGGTATCCACCAGCGGCACCCCGTCGGCGCCGATGAAGATCGGGGCAACAAAAATCTGCACCTCGTCGACCAGATTGGCCCGCAAAAAAGCGGTGTGTACCCGGCTGCCCCCTTCGACCAGCACACTGGTAAGCTGCGCCCGGCCAAGCTCGCAGAGAACCGCAGCAAGATCAAGCTGGCCTGCCTCATCGAGCCGGACCTGCTTGATAACCGCGCCTGCGCCAATCAGGGCCTCGGCCCGTTGCGGGTCTGCTTCCGACCCGCAAAAGATCCAGGTTGGGGCAGAGGATACCTGTTGCAACATCTTGGCACTTGGCGGCAACCTGAGCGCGGTATCCAGAATAACCCGCAACGGATCCCTGCCCCGGTGGCCAGGCAATCTGGTGGTAAGGGCGGGATCATCGCCTAAGGCGGTCCCGCTGCCGATGAGGATGGCGTCCACCCGATCTCGCAAGCGATGCACCTGGCGTCGGGATTGCTCGTTGGTAAGCCAACTGCACTGACCGGAGGCAAGAGCCAAACGACCATCCAGACTCATCCCGGCCTTCATGATCACCCAGGGCAAGCCGGTGGTGATGTGCTTGCTGAAGGGGCGGTTCAGGCTCCGGCATTCCTCGGCCAGCACGCCCTGGGTGACCTCAAGGCCTTGGGCGGCAAGGGCCTGGCACCCCCCTCCCGCCACCAAAGGATTGGGGTCGAGCATTCCGACCACCACCCGTTTGATTCCGGCGGCCAGGATCGCCTGGGTACAGGGCGGGGTTCGCCCCGTATGATTGCAGGGCTCCAGGGTCACATAAATGGTGGCGCCGCTGGCTTTTGCCCCGGCAGCTCGAAGGGCATGCACCTCGGCATGGGGGGTGCCGGCCCGGTGATGATAGCCTGCGGCAATAAGCCGGTTATTTCTGACCACCACCGCGCCGACACAGGGATTGGGCGAAGTGCGGCCCAGCCCTTTTCGCGCCTCCCTGATGGCCAGCTGCATCCAGGCGCGGTCAATATTCATTTCGGAGGTTCTTCCGGGCCGCCCAGCATATCCTTCAGCTCGGCCATGAACTCGCTCAAATCCTTAAACTGCCGGTACACTGAGGCAAAACGGACATAGGCCACGCCGTCTAGCTTTCTCAGGCCGTCCATGACCCGCTCCCCGACGAGCTTCACCGGAATCTCCCGCTCGCCCAGGTCCTGCAGCTCCCGCTCCAGGGAATCGACGAATTCATCGATCTGCTCCATGCTGACCGGTCGCTTTTCGCAGGCCTTCTTGAGCCCTTCCACCACCTTGTCCCGGTCCCAGGCCTCACGGCGCCCATCCTTCTTGATCAGCATGGGCATGGTCACCTCAAGCCGCTCGTAGGTGGTGAACCTGCGCCCGCAGGCATCGCACATCCGGCGACGGCGGGTGATGGTAAACTCCTTGTTCAGGCGGGAGTCAACAACCCGATTTTCCAGATGACCGCAATACGGACATTTCATAACTTCGCCTTAACAAGATCTGCGCCGAAGCACAATGGCGGCCGCCTGCCGCTACCCCAGCTGGAGAACAGGGACTTGCGCTTCAGCCAACAGCAGGGAGGATAGGGTGTCGGCATATCCTTCTTTATAATAGATTTTTTCAATTCTTGCATTGATCAGCATCTTGCTGCAGATGGTGCAGGGCATATTGGTGCAGTACAGGGTAGCGCCCTCGATACTGAAACCGTGCAGGGCCGCCTGAATGATGGCGTTCTGCTCGGCATGCAGGCCCCGGCACAGCTCATGCCGCTCCCCGGAGGGAATCCCCTGCTGCTCGCGCAGGCAGCCGATATCAAGGCAATGACTGACCTTGGCCGGCGCCCCGTTGTAGCCCGTGGCGATGATGCGCTTGTCCCGCACCAGAATGGCGCCCACCTTGCGGCGAAGGCAGGTCGAACGCTGGGCCACCATTTCGGTGATCCCCATGAAATATTCGTCCCAGGACGGGCGGGTATCTGTCATGGCCGCTTACTCTTCATCCCGCGCCATGTCCGGGTACAAAGGAAAGGTATCGCACAGGGCCCGGACCTCTAGCCGGATAGCATTCAGGGCGTCTTTGTTCTGTCGGTTTTCGATGGCCCGGTTAATCCAGTCGGCAATCCTGGCCATCTCCGCTTCCTTGAGACCGCGGGTGGTCACGGCCGGGGTGCCGATGCGCACCCCGCTGGTGACAAAGCGGCTCTGCTGGTCAAAGGGGATGGCGTTTTTGTTGACGGTAAGGCCCGCCTCTTCCAGGGCCTCTTCCGACTCCTTGCCCGTAGCCCCCTTGTTGGTCAGATCGACCAGAAGCAGATGATTGTCGGTGCCGCCGGAAACCAGGCGAAAACCGTGGCGCACCAATCCTTCCCCCAGGGCCTGGGCATTTCTCACCACCTGGGCCTGATCCTGCTTGAATTTATCCCCCATAGCCTCTTTAAAAGCCACGGCCTTGGCGGCAATGACATGCACCAGCGGCCCTCCCTGGATACCGGGGAAGATCTTGCTGTCGAGCTTCTTGCCGTACTCTCCCTTGGCAAGAATCAGGCCGCCCCGCGGGCCGCGCATGGTTTTATGGGTAGTGGTCGTGACAAAGTCGGCATAAGGCACCGGCGAAGGATGGACCCCGGCCGCCACCAGCCCGGCGATATGGGCCATGTCCACCATGAACAGGGCGCCGATCTTATCGGCTATTGCTCTGAATCCGGCAAAATCGATGACCCTGGGATAGGCGCTCGCCCCGGCCACGATCATCTTCGGCCGGTGCTCAAGAGCAATTCGCTCCACTTCTGCCATGTCGATGCGCTCGGTTTCCCGGTTCACCCCGTAAGAAATAAACTTATAGAGCTGCCCGGAAAAATTCACCGCCGCCCCATGGGTGAGATGACCGCCGTGGGCCAGATCCATGCCCAGGACCAGATCACCCGGCTGCAGCGAGGAAAAATAGACCGCCATGTTGGCCTGGCTGCCGGAATGCGGCTGAACATTGGCGTATTCGGCGCCGAAAATCTTCAGGGCCCGCGCGATGGCCAGGGATTCAATCTGGTCGGCATACTGACAGCCGCCGTAATAGCGTTTGCCTGGGTAGCCCTCGGCATACTTATTGGTAAAGATGGAACCCTGGGCCTCAAGCACCGCCTCGCTGACAATGTTCTCGGAAGCAATCAGTTCAAGCTGATTGCTCTGTCGTGCCAACTCCTGGCGAATGGAACAATACACATCTGGATCACTCTCTTTCAAATACGACACCGCAGTACCCTTCCTGGTTTATTATGAGTAAAAAAAACCGCGTTCAGAAAAAATAATCACGGCCGAAAAATTACTCCAGGTAATTCCGGCCGCGCAATTAAAATCGTGCATGGGGCTCGCTACAGGCAGACCCGTTTTCCTAGAACATGTCAATCCGTCGCTGATGTCTGCCCCCGGCAAATTCGGTATTGACCCAGTCCCGGACTATTTCCACGGCCAGGCCGGGGCCGATAACCCGGGCTCCGAGACAGAGTACGTTAGCGTCATTATGCTCCCGGCTCATCCGCGCGGTAAACAGCTCGTTGCCAAGAGCCGCCCGAATCCCCTCGAACCGGTTGGCCACCATGGACATCCCCACTCCGGTGCCGCAGATCAGAATCCCACGCTCACAAGCGCCATTCTGCACCTTGGTGCAAACAGCCTTGGCAAAATCCGGATAATCGACGGACTCGGTGGAGAAACAGCCATTATCATCCACCGTATGCCCCAGCTGCTGGAGCAGCGGGACAATCTCGGCTTTGAGACTGAGGCCGCCATGATCGCAACCGATGGCAATCTTCACGGCGTACCCTCATATTGCTTCATGATCAACACCGCATTGGTCCCGCCGAAGCCGAAGGAATTGGACATGGCGGCTCTGATTTTCATCTTGCGGGCCTGATTGGGCACATAATCCAGATCACACTCAGGGCTGGGATTTTCAAGATTCATGGTCGGCGGGGCGATCTGGTGCTTGATAGACAGAGCGGTAAAGACCGCTTCGATTCCCCCCGCCCCGCCCAGCATATGGCCAGTCATGGACTTGGTCGAACTGATGGCCAGCTTGTAGGCCTGATCGCCAAAAGCCGTTTTAATGGCACGGGTTTCCACCACATCGTTCAGCGGGGTCGAGGTGCCATGGGCATTGATATAGTCGACGTCTTCCGGACTCATGCCCGCATCCTTAAGGGCCATCTGCATACAGCGGCTTGCCCCGTTGCCATCCTCGGGAGGGGCGGCCATATGGTAGCCGTCGCTGCTCAGGCCGTACCCGGCAACCTCGGCATAGATCCTGGCGCCGCGGGCTTTGGCATGCTCCAGCTCTTCGAGAATAAGGACACCGGCCCCTTCGGAAATGATAAAGCCGTCCCTGTCCCGGTCAAAGGGCCGGGAGGCCTTTTCCGGCTGGTCATTACGGGTGGACAACGCCTTCATTGCGTGAAAGCCGCCGACCGCGAGGGGACAGATCACCGATTCGCTGCCGCCGGTGATAGCCACGTCGCATTCATCGTTGACGATGGAGCGAAACGCCTCGCCCACCGCATGGGTTCCGGCGGCGCAGGCGGTGGTGAGACAGAGATTCGGCCCCCTGGTCCCGTAAATAATGGAGATCTGCCCGGCCCCCATATTGGGAATAACCATGGGGATAAAAAAGGGGGTGATGCGCCTCGTTCCCTTTTCCATGGCCACCTGATGATATTTTTCTATGGTGGGCAGGCCGCCAAGCCCGCAGCCCATGATGCTGGCGATCCGGGGCGCGTTTTCTTCGGTAATCTGCAGCTCGGCATTACGCAAGGCCTCGCCGGCCGCGGCGACCGCATACTGCACAAAGAGGTCAAGATGCTTGGCGACTTTTTTGTCAATATGATCTTCAACCTGAAAATCCTTGACCTCAGCGGCAATATTGACCCCGACCTCGCTGGCGTCGAACCGGGTAATCGGGCCGATGCCGCTGACGCCTGCGCACAGCGCACTCCAGGTTTTCTCCACGCCCGTTCCCAGGGGAGTAACCAGTCCAACTCCTGTAACCACGACTCTTCTGCCCACGCTGAGCCTCACCATCTGTTTGCAGAGAAAGAACAGCCCTGGCAGGCGCACACCAACCAAGGGCAGTCCTCATTTTTTTCCGCCAGGCATCTGTTGCCGAAAAACTCAGCTCACCCGGCAACCTTGTTAACATGGTCAATGGCGTGCTGGACGGTGGTGATCTTTTCCGCGACGTCATCGGCAATCTCGATATCGAAGGCCTCTTCCATGGCCATGATCAACTCAACCAGGTCAAGAGAGTCAGCGCCCAGATCGTCAATAAAAGAGGCGCCCGGCACAACCTTCTCTTTATCAACACTCAGCTGTTCGGCAATGATATCAATAAGTTTTTCCTGTACAGACATGTTGTTCTCCTTCCTTTTGGTTATTTCAAGATAGGACTATATGGCCTATATGACTTATAGGACTTATAAGGTCATAGACCTGTCCTCTGTTACATGAACATGCCGCCATTGACATGGATAAACTGTCCGGTCACATAGCGTGCATCGTCAGACGCCAGATAGGCCACAGCCCCGGCAATATCCTCCGCCTCGCCCAACACCCCCATGGGGATCTCCGCCTTAATCTTATTAGTGACCTCGTCGGAGAGATCCCTGGTCATATCGGTAACAATATAGCCGGGGGCTACCCCGTTCACCGTAATCCCGCGGGAGGCAAGCTCCCTGGCCACGGATTTGGTAAAACCGACAATCCCGGCCTTGGCGGCAGCATAATTGGCCTGCCCGGCGTTGCCGGCAAAACCGACCACCGAGGTGATGTTGATGATCCTCCCCCAGCGCTGCTTCATCATGGCCCGGCTCACCGCCTTGGTGCAGAGGAACACGCCCTTAAGATTGGTATTGAGCACCTCATCCCACTGCTCATCCTTCATCTTCATGAGCAGGGTGTCCCTGGTGATTCCGGCATTGTTAACCAGGATATCCACCCGGCCATGCACCTCAAGAATCTTCTTAAAGGCCGCTTCAATCTCCTCCGCGACAGCGACGTTGAACTGCGCCGCTTCTCCCTTGCCGCCCGCGCTTCGGATACTCTGCACCGTCTCATCCGCGGCAGAAGGGTTGCTCACATAGTTGACGATGACCAAGGCACCCAATGCAGCAAGACGCTGACAGATTGCCCGGCCAATGCCCCTGCTGCCTCCGGTGACTACGGCAATTTTTCCGCTCAGGCTCATGCGCCCTTCCTTTCCTTGAACTTCTCGATAAGCTTGGGGACGATCTCGAAGACATCACCGACAATGCCGTAGGTGGCCACATCAAAGATCGGAGCATCGGCGTCACGATTGATGGCAATAATGGTATCGGCGGACTGCATCCCCACCAGATGCTGGATGGCCCCGGATATCCCGCAGGCGATGTAGATCTTGGGAGCCACGGTCTTGCCGGTCTGGCCAACCTGATGGGGATAGGGGATCCAGCCGCTGTCCACCGCGGCCCTGGAGGCGGCCACCGCCCCACCCAGCACATCTGCCAGTTCACGGATCATGGCAAAGCCCTTTTCGCTCTCCAGGCCCCGGCCACCGGCCACGACAATATCAGCCTCGGAGAGGTTAACCCGATCAAGATCCTCCACCACCGAGTCAAGCACCTTGACGCGGGGCTTGAGCAAGGCCGGGTCCAGATTAACTTTAATGATTTCGCCCTTACGCCCTTCATCCCTGGCAAGGGGTTTCATCACCAGCGGCCGCACCGTGGAAATCTGCGGCCGGGTGTGAGGACAGACGATGGTGGCCATGATATTACCGCCAAAGGCCGGACGGGTCTGCAGCAATGCCCCATCCTCATCCCGGATCGCCAGATTCGTGCAGTCGGCGGTAAGACCCGTGGCCAGGGTAGTGGCTACCCGGGGGATAAAGGATCTGCCGATGGCGGTAGCGCCCGCGAGAATAATCTCGGGCCGGTGTTTTTTAGCCAGCGAGCTCAAAGCGTTGCCATAGGCATCATCGGTAAAAGAAGCCAAGGCCGGATCATCGACGACAAAGACCTTGTCAGCGCCGCAGGCGATGAGTTCCTCGGCCAGACCCTCGATTTTTGCCCCGAGGAGAACCGCGGCAAGGGGCACTCCTCTTTGGTCTGCCAGCTTACGCCCGGCCCCCAGCAGCTCCAAGGCGACAGGAGCCAGCCTGCCGTGCCGGCATTCCGCATAGACCCAGACCCCGGACCAATCGGCCAGGTTGTCCTGGGTGGCTTTTTCCTCTCTCTTAATGGAAAGAGCGCCGACCTCGCAGACATCCACGCAGCTACCGCACAGGGTGCAGGTTTCGCCGACCACGGCGTGCCCGCCTTCAACCTTGATCGCCCCGAAGGTGCAGGTGCTTTCACAAATACCGCAACCAATACAGGCTTCTATATCAATCTGTAACATAGAGAATTCCGTTCGTCTGAGCCGTAGTTTAAAATAACCGTTGAAGTAAAAATGCCGTCATCCCGGCATAAAGGGCCGTAGAGAAATGAGCAAAAATCCAATAGTTATTTCGTAACGGCCCTTAAATTTTACAGAAGAGGCGACAATTTCTCATACAGCTGGGCAACCTGTTCATCAGCTGTGCCGGCAAGCATGGCCCGAGCCCCTTTCAGTTCCGGAGAAAACACCTTGACCACCTGGGTGGTGGAACCTTTGAGTCCCAACTGTTCCGGGTCTGCCTCGATATCCACGGCGGTCAGCCTGGTGATATCGATCTTCTTCGCCCGCATCTTCCCCTTGAGGGAAGGAATCCTGGGCTCGTTGATCTCCTTGACCACGGTGAACAGCGCGGGAAAGGGCACCTCCACCAAGTCGTAGCCGTCATCCATCAACCGCTCCGCCCGGATAGCGGTGGCGGTGCAGTCATTGATCTTGCGCACATAGGCAACGAAAGGAATATCAAGACGCTCTGCCAGGCCGGGACCGACCTGGGCGGTATCTCCATCAATGGCCTGCTTGCCGCAGAGGATCAGATCAAAATCATCGATTTTTTTAATGGCCTGAGAGAGGGTATAGGTGGTCGCCCAGGTATCCGCCCCGGCAAATGCCCGATCCGATACGAGCACCGCCTCATCCGCTCCGCAGGACACGGCTTCGCGCAGCATCTCCTCTGCCTGGGGAGGCCCCATGCTAAGTACGGTTACCGTGCCGCCGTGCTGCTCTTTCAGACGAACCGCTTCCTCAAGGGCATGGCGGTCGTACGGGTTCATGATGGCCTGCACCCCCTCCCTGGACAGGGTGTTGGTCTTGGGGTCCAGGCGGACATCCTTGGCATCCGGCACCTGTTTTACGCAAACAATGATCTTCATGCGGACCTCGTGTACTCCTTGTTCAATTCCTGCCCGATAACATTACGCTGGATCTGATTAGTGCCCTCGTAAATCTGGAGGATCTTGGCGTCACGCATCATCTTCTCCACCGGGTAATCGCGCATATAGCCATAGCCGGCGAGAACCTGGACCGCGTCAACGGTAACCTTCATCGCCATATCGGTGGCGAATACCTTGCACATGGAAGACGCCTTTGACATGTCGTTTTTGTGGGCGTCGATATGCTTAGCCGCCGAATAAACCAAGGCGCGGCCAGCCTCGACTTGGATGGCCATATCAGCCAGAATATGCTGCACCGCCTGGAAGGAAATAATGGGCTTGCCGAACTGGACCCGCTGCTTGGCATAATTTGCCGCCTCGTCCAAGGCACCCTGCCCTAGGCCGACACCGAGAATCGCGATGCCCGGTCTGGATTGATCCAGGGTTTTCATTACGGTGATAAAGCCCATGCCGATCCGACCGATCACCCTGTCCTTGGGAATACGGCAGTCCTTGAAGATCAGTTCCCTGGTAGAAGAGCAACGAATGCCAAGCTTCTTTTCCTTTACCCCGTAAGAAAAACCAGGGTCGGAATCCTCAACCACGAACATGGTGGCACCGCGGGGCCCCTTGCTTTTGTCGGTGATGGCAATAACCGTATAGATCTGAGCCTCGCCGGCATTGGTAATCCACTGCTTGGTGCCGTTCAGCACCCATTCGTCGCCATCGAGCACCGCGGTGGTCTGGATGCCGGAGGCATCGCTGCCGGCATTGGCCTCGGTTAGGGCAAAGGCCGCCAGCTTCTCGCCGCTGGCAATAAGCGGCATGTATTTCTGTTTTAGCTCATCACTGCCGGAGATCAGAATCGGGTAGGCGCCCAGGGCGCTGGCGGCAAAGGCGGTGGCCACCCCGGTGCAGCCGCGGGCAAACTGCTCAAGCGCCAGGACAATATCAAAACACCCCCCACCCAGGCCGCCATATTCCTCGGGGATATAGAGACCATACAAATCGGCCTTGGCTATTGCAGTCAGGATATCACGGGGATATTCTTCAGTTTCATCCAATTCCGACCTTTGCGGAATAATCATTTCATCGGTAATCTGACGAGCAACATCAACAATCATCTGCTGCTCTTCGCTCAAGAAATAATCCACTCTGCCCCCTTGTATCTCGATTACTTAGATATGCGGTTGTAATGAAGCACTATGTGCCTACCATCGAACCAGGGCTGCGCCCCAGGTGAAACCGCCGCCAAAAGTACAGATGAGAAGCAGATCCCCCTGCTGTAATCGGCCTTCCCGGTTTGCCTCATCCATGGCAATCGGCACGGTCGCCGCCGATGTATTACCATATTTGTGTACATTAATATAGATTTTTTCAAGCGGGACATTGAGGTAATCAGCCAGGTTTTTCAGGATACGAATATTTGCTTGATGAGGCACTACAAGGGAGATGTCAGCGATGACAAGACCTTCTTTTTCAAGGACAGCGGTAATGGCTTCCGCCATGGCCCGGACCGCATAACGGAAAACATCCTTACCCACCATCTTGATGAAGGATCCGTCGCTTGGCAGAGTACAAAGGTCAGGGTTCAGGCTGGGGGCGTTGTCCATATGAAGCAGTTCCCACAACCGGCCATCCGCATAAAGTCTACTCGCCAGAATACCCCGGCCCTGATCGTTTCCCGTCATCAGACAGGCTCCGGCTCCATCGCCAAAAAGCACACAGGTATTGCGATCCTGCCAGTTGGTTCGGGAAGAAAGATTTTCCGCGCCGATTACCAGAATTTTCATATCCGGGTTGCTGTGGATATATTTATCGGCAAGATCCAAGCCGTAGAGAAAGCCGGAACATGCAGCGTTGATATCGAAGGCAAAGGCGTTGACCGCCTCCAGTTCTTTTTGCACCAGACAGGCGCAGGAAGGCATGGCCTTTTCACAGGAAATCGTCCCGACGACGATCATATCAACCTCCGCCGGGGTCACGCCGGCCATCGCCAAGGCGCGACGGGCTGCCTCGCTGGCCAGCTTGGAAGTCTCCTCCCCCGCCCGGGCAATATGCCGGGTCTTGATGCCTGTTCGGGTGGTAATCCACTCATCGGAGGTATCAACCATCTTGGCCAGATCCTCGTTGGTGAGAATCCTTTCCGGCAGACAGGAACCAGTACCGATGATAACCGCACGGCTCATGGGGCTACTCCGGTGGCAGCGACCGGCGCCGGGAAATCATCCGGTTGCCCCAGAAGATGATCAAGGGAAAGAAGCTGGAGGATTCTATCATTGACTTTATTGCGAGCCATTTCGGAGGCAACCCGGAGGGCATTTTTTATAGCCACACCACTTGAACGCCCATGGCAGATAATGGCATTGCCTTGGATACCAAGCAAGGGAGCCCCACCATACTCGGCATAATCAACCCGTTTCTTAAAGGAAGCAAAGGCGTCTCTGGCCAAAAGATAGCCAAGTTTAGCCTTGACGCTCTTGGAAATCTCCTCCCCAAGCATGCCCATGACCGCCTCGGCCAATCCTTCACTGAGTTTGAGACAGACATTACCGACAAATCCGTCACAAACCATGACGTCAACATCGCCCTGGAAGGTATCCCGGCCTTCGACATTGCCGATGTAATTCAAGGAACTCTGTTGGAACAGCTCATGGGATTTTTTCACCAGAATATTGCCTTTTCCCCCCTCTTCGCCAATACTGAGCAGGCCGATTCTGGGTCGGTCCAGGCCAAAGAGTACCTGAGAAAAAGCGGCGGCCATGATCCCGAATTGCAACAGATGCTCGGGGCGACAATCAACGTTTGCTCCAACGTCCATCATCACCACCGGGCCTTTCAAAGTGGGGAAAATGCCGGCAATTCCCGGCCGGGATACATGCTCCAGCCGGCCAAGCAGCTTAAGGGCTGCGGCCATGGTAGCCCCGGAATTGCCGGCGCTGACAACCGCGTCAACCAAACCCTCTTTATGAAGGGCAAAAGCCTTCATTATGGAGGAGTCTTTTTTCCTGCGGATGGCGTCAAAGGGGGACTCATCCATGCCAACAACCTGGGAGGCATGCACCAGATGAATCCGGGATGAAGGATGGTCATGGGTTGCCAGAATGGCTCCAAGACGGCCCAGATCACCAATAAGGCTGATCTCAAGGTCATAGTCATGCACCGCCATGACTGCCCCGGAAACCATTTCTTCAGGACCTCTGTCCCCGCCCATGGCATCCAGGGCAATATGCAACGCCATGGTGTAGCTCTCTATTACTCGGCGGTCAACTTAACAACAGTACGGCCCTTATATGCCCCGCAACCAGGACAAAGACGGTGCGGAAGCTTCGGTTCGCCGCATTCGGAGCAGGTGGAAACGGTTACCCCACACAACGCATCATGGGAACGACGTATTCTGGTACGAGTATGGGAATGTCTTCTTTTCGGTAAGGCCATTACTTTTCCTCCAATTGGAAAGATCTCGGTTACAGTTTATTGAAACTGCAACTTATTTTTCAAAAAAAATCAACAAGTTACACAAACAAAGCCAAGCTTTTTGCCCCATGCCATCAACAGTAAAGATGAATCCTGATCGTTGGCAGAAAATGCTTAACAATAGCCAGCGTTCACTCACGCATCATCTGTTGATACTGCAAAAAACAGAACTGCTTAATATAAATAAACGCGGCTCGTTGTCAAGGTAATTAAAAATCGTGGCTTTTTTTCTCATTGGCGACCGTACTCATCTAAATCATCGACAAGCTGGCATAACTAGAGCCGTTACAAAAAAACTTGCCATTTCGTACGGCCCAAACCGCATGCGGAGCCACAAAAAATCAGAATTACAACAACCTGGCGAGACGTTCGCTCGCCTCACGCAGGCGATGACCAAGCACGTAAATAATGCGCCGATAAAATTTCAGACCAAGAGCAGGCGCCTGTGCCAGCATCAGTGCCATATTTTCGCGAGAAAGAATCAAAACACTACACTTTTCCATAGCAACAATGGTGGCATGCCTACGCCAACCTTCAACAACGGAAAGCTCCCCCACCAGGCTGCCACGCTCAAGCACGGCAACCAAAATAAATCTACCAGGAAATATCGCCTCCATCTTGACGGCAAGTTTCCCCTCAATCAAAAATCCCATAAAATCGCCGGGATCCCCACTATTAAGTACAACTTGTCCCGACTGCCACTCTCGTAACTCAAGATAGGGGAAAAACACACCCATCTCTTCGGCAGATAAAAAAGTAAATATATCGTTTAGCTCTTCTGGCCGGTATCTTCCAAAAAGCATTCCTTCCACGGTATTCATTTGCGTTTATTCAACCGCCCCCTTGCCGACCTTCTCTTCAAGCTTGGCAATAAGCCCGGCAAAATTATCCTTATTAAGGATACTGGCAAACTGAGTCCGGTAATTATTTACCAGGCTCACACCCTCAACTTCCACATCATAAACCATCCATTTGCCATCATTGCTTTTGAGCTTGTAATTAACAGGAGTTTCCACATTCTTACGGATTAGCTCACTATAAACTATAGCTTTATTCCCCTGTACAGCAGTTTTATTAAAAACAACTTTTTCCCCTGAGTACGTTTCTATCTTAGATATGTATGTATTTTCCAACAGTTTTTTAAACAAAAGAACAAACTGATCCTGTTCCTCAGGACTCCTTTCTTTCCAATGTTTGGCCAGAGCACGCATGGACATATCTCGAAAATCGAATTTCTTTTCGACAATAGTCACCATACGTTTCTTCCTCTCTGCCCTGCGAGTTGGCGCAGCGAGCTTTTCATCCTGAAGGATCGAGATAATTTCGTCCACGGCCTCCTTTACGAAAACTACAGGATCGATTGAAGCAGCACAGGAAATTCCCCGAGACATGACAGGCATAGCAATTATCAGAATAATTACCAAAATAAACTTCAGATAGCATCTGTTAACGTTTTTCATTTTTACCTCTAACATCATTCTCTTGAAGTGCTAAAATTTTCGACAAGAACTTGCGTAGAATCCAAATTGGCGGAACCCTGCGCGGATATTCCTTGGACATTTGTTTTTTCAAGCCTGCCGGAAGAAGATTTGTACATGGAATCGCTAACCGCAACAACATCAAGAATTTGCTTTTCTCGATGCTGACGATATGCATCGCGCAAGGCTACATAAGGATCAATGGCAGAATCTTTGAAATCTTCATAATCCCCCAAGGCAAGAGAGGTATTATTCACCTCCCCGCCAGCCTGGACAGCCATGCCAGCACCTGTGTCAGACATGGCAAGATAGGAAACCGGACTCAAGAAAAAATCCCCTGCCAGACCAAGAGTATCACGTACATTCGATGGCCCAAAGAAAGGCCAGCAAATATAGAGGCCTTCTCCCAGGCCATACACCCCCAAAGTTTGTCCAAGGTCTTCATCCTTGGGGGACAAACCAAACTCGTTTTTTGCAGGATCAACCAGACCTATAACCCCAACGGTGGAGTTGATAACAAAGCGAGCAGCTTCAACACCACTGTTCACAACTTTTCCCTGAAGGAGATTGTTAACAATCCGCACTGGAGCAAGAAGATTTTTCAGAAAGCTCCGCACACATACACGCACGTCTTCGGCAATAACATAGGCATACCCTTGGGATACTGGCTTAAGAACCCAAAAATAAACCTTATCATTAAAATTAAAGAAAACCCGGTTGATCGATTCCAAAGGATCAGAGACCAGGCCGATATCCAGCTCTTCTCCGAAAGTCTGGTCTTCTTCATATGTAACTTGCTGTCCCAAGACCACAGTCATTGATCCAAGCCAGATTAGCAAGCAACAGAAACATACTCTGTACAACTGCGGCAAAAAACTATCCCGCCTTTCCATGGTTGTCCTCTGAGACCTTTGTAACGATCTTATTTCTGAAGCTGCGAACAATCAAACATTACCAAATATATATTTACTCACCAATTCCTCAAGATCAACGGCTGATTCTGTTTCCGTTATGACCCCGCCATCAACCAGCAATTCTTCCGACCCTCCCTGGGAAATCCTGATATATTTATCCCCGATAATCCCCTGGGTCTTAATAGAAGCGATTGCATCATTGGTAATTTTTACTCCGCTATTAATCTGAAGCTGCACTTGGGCCCGATCATTTTCACCTAACGAGATATTGTTTACCTTGCCCACATTAACCCCGGCCATCTCAACAAGAGCTCCGCGCTTAAGCCCAGAGACATTGCCAAAATTTGCCCGAACAGAATAGGTCTTCTCCATGGAAAAGACTGAAAATTCTCCAAATTGCAAGGACATATAAACAAAAGCCAGAAACCCTGTCAGAACAAAGAGACCAACAATCGCATCAAAATTTATCTTCTTCATACCCTTCATTCCATCTCCCTGCTTAAATAAACCTTCCCCATAGTATACTGCACAAAGGCCTGAATCTCGGGAAGTTCACTCAGTTGAATGTCTTCAGGACTGGCAAAAGTGCTGAACTTTCCCTTATTGACTAGGATGACCTGATCAGCCAGATTGAATATTTTAGGGATATCATGACTGACTATAATTGACGTATATCCAAACTTTTTCTGGGTCTCCAGGAAAAGTTTGTAAATTTCCAAAGAGTTCTCAGGATCAAGACCCGTGGTCGGCTCATCAAAGAGCATTATTTCCGGCTGTAACATCAAGGCCCTGGCAAGCCCGACCCTTTTTCTCATCCCGCCACTCAACTGAGCCGGATATTTATCCTCATGCCCAGTAAGGCCAAGTTGCGCCAGAGTAGCAAGCACCTTCTCGCGAATTTCCTCGCTCCCTAATCTTGTCCGCTCTTCAAGCGGCAGGGCCACATTGGCAAAAACACTCAAGGAATCGAGAAGCGCCGACCCCTGGAAAAGAACGCCGAATTTTGCCCGAATTTCGTTCAACGCCTTGGTATGCATCCTGGAGATATCCTGCCCGTCAACCAGAATCTGCCCGGAATCTGGTCGCAAAAGCCCCAGGATTAACTTCATGGTCACACTTTTCCCCTGGCCGCTAGGTCCGGCAATAACCGTGGTCTTGCCAGAACTGATCGTCAGATCCACATGGTCAAGAATGGTCTGCTGGCCAAAGGCTTTCACGACATCTTTAAATTGGATTATCGCCCGACTCATAACAATATCGCCGTAAGAAGATAATCCCAGACAAGAATCGCGACTGAAGAGAGAACAACAGCCTGCGTTGTGACCTTGCTCACTCCCTCGGCGCCAAACCCGGCCCCCCGGATAACATGAACAAAATACCCCCTTCCCGTACACACCCAAACGATCAACAGGGCAAAAACAAAAGATTTTATTATGCCCATATTTATATCCTGATTCACAACACTCTGCTCCATGCCGGCCCAATACGCCCCGGGATTAACTCCCAACAAGCCGCACCCGGCGAGATATCCGCCAAAGATGCCAACGACATTAAAAAAAATGGTGAGAATCGGAACAGAAATAAGCGTGGCAAGAAACTTTGGCGTGATCAGATAACGGAAAGGGTCAATAGCCATGCATTCCAGGGCGTCAAGCTGCTCGCTGTTTCGCATGATCCCAATCTCGGCGCACATAGCTGACCCAGCACGCCCGGTAACCATCAAGGCTGTCAAAACCGGGCCAAGCTCACGGAACAAGGAAAGGGAAACAGCCGATCCCAAAGCGCCTTCCGAGCCGAATTTACGCAAGGTATAATACCCCTGCAATCCAAGCACCATCCCGGTAAACCCAGCGACAAAAAATATAACCCAAAAAGAATTGGCACCAATCAGACGAACCTGTCTGATTGTGGCAGAAAATCGAAACGGTCTTTTAAAAACGCCCCCCATCCCCAAAGCCAGAAAAGAGCCCATGCGACCCAGATCTTCCAAGATCATTATGGTATTGCTTCCAATTTTTTCCAGATAACGAATCATAGGCTCATCTTGCCTGCGTTTGCAGTGCAGTACGCTTCATAACAAACCATTATGACAAACTCCAAGCACTTCCCGATTATTCAGCCTGCCCAAGCCCATAAAATTTTTATGTTACTCACGGGACACAGGCTATGTCAAGCGCTTGCTCCAGAGAAAACCAGGGAATAGGAAACAACAGATTAAAAAAAAGGGGATTAGCTGTAATGGCTAATCCCCTTTATTTTTATTGTGGCGGAGTGGACGGGGCTCGAACCCGCGACCCCCGGCGTGACAGGCCGGTATTCTAACCAACTGAACTACCACTCCTCTTGTGGTGGGCGAAACAGGGATCGAACCTGTGACCCTCGGCTTG
>Ga0172380_10004379_pt1 | contig 18213 bp, 13 predicted proteins | sample Leawe162metaG_FD_119747 | JGI IMG/M metagenome (GOLD analysis project Ga0172380, IMG submission 119747) | Leachate microbial communities from a municipal landfill in Southern Ontario, Canada - Leachate well 162 metaG | ecosystem: Engineered > Solid waste > Landfill > Unclassified | place... | reverse complement strand
TCTTTTCCGCCTGTTTACGATTTTGAATATGATGAGCTTCCGGCATTAATCAGCGATATCAATAATCCGTACAATAATTTTGGGATTCTTAAGGATGATCGCAATCATGTTATTCAAGTTTTCACTACTGTCCGGTTAAGAAACAAGCAAAACTCATTTAAGGCCTGTTAAATCTATATGAAATGGCCATTATGACTTTTTTCGATTTCAATTTCAAAAGTTCGTATTTTCGGCTTTTCTCCTCTGATAAGCAAGGAGGGGAGCAGAATGAACGAAGGACGGACGGTGTTTGCTCAATTGACGGACTGGTTTCCGAAGTACCAATTCGAGAAGTGCGTACGACGATACAACGGGAACTGGCGCGTGCGAACACTGACCTGCTACGAGCAATTTCTTGTCATGGCATTTGCGCAACTGACGTTTCGAGAGAGCTTGCGCGACATCGACATCTGCCTGGGAACCTTGGGCCATCGCCTGTACCATGCCGGGATTCGGCGTCCGGTGGCGCGGAGCACGTTGGCAGATGCGAACGAAAAACGGCCATGGACCATTTTTGCGGATTTTGCTCACACGTTGATTCGGGAGGCAACCGAGTTGTATGCCGGCGAAATATTCGCCGCCGAATTGAAGCAGGCTGCTTACGCCATGGATTCCACGACGATCGATCTTTGCCTGTCTTTGTTTCCCTGGGCAAAATTCCGGAAACACAAAGCGGCGATCAAGTTGCATACGCTGCTGAACCTTCACGGAAGCATTCCAACCCTTGTCATTATTACCTCCGGCAAGGTTCACGATGTCACCATCCTCGACGCCTTGCCCATCGAAGCCGGGGCATTTTACATTGTGGACCGGGGATATCTGGACTTTACGCGACTGTATCGCATCCATGGCAATGGCGCTTTTTTCGTTACCCGGACCAAGAACAACTTCAGGTTCCATCGCCGTTATTCCCATCCGGTCAAGAAACGTCTTGGTGTCCGCTTCGATCAGACCATCGTTTTGAAAGGATATTACTCTCGTCATGGCTACCCAGACACATTACGTCGCGTCGGTTACACCGATCCAACGACAGGCAAAAAACTCGTCTTTTTGGCAAACAACTTCAGCAAACCGGCTCTAACCATCGCCCGGCTGTACAAGTCGCGATGGCAGATCGAGCTGTTCTTCAAGTGGATCAAGCAACATCTCCGAATCAAGGCGTTCTATGGCACATCAGAGAATGCGGTAAAGACCCAAATCTGGATCGCGATCTCCGTTTACGTGCTGGTCGCCATAATCCGGAAACGGCTTCGGCTACCTCACAGCCTCTACACAATTTTACAGATTTTAAGCATCTCGCTTTTCGAGAAAACGCCCATTTTACAGGCCTTTGCTCAACATCATATGCAATTTGAAAACCACCAACATCAAAAACAGCTGTATTTACAAGGTTTTTTAACCGGACAGTAGTGAAACTGTTTCATAATTGAAAACCTGTCAACCAACGGCCGCGACCGCGCGCCCAACGCGAGCGTATATGAGCCGCAAGGCGCGGGTGTTTATGCCAGTTTGCTGGTAAGATTGAAGAACTGCCTGATTGCGAACAATATCAGCTATATGAGTTGCGGCGGGGTCAAAATCACCGGAGGCACTGCCAGCGAGATGCATAATTGCACCGTCGTGGATAATTACTCCGGCGGCGTGGGCGGCAACTACGGCGGCACGGTATATCTCAACGGCGGCAGTCTGCAGGTTGTCAATTCCATAGTTGTTTCCAACACTCCCTACCACGCGCGCAACTCCGTGGAGGGCGCCGGCGCCTATATCACCAACAGCTGCCTCATCCCGACCAATTTCGGCTCCGTCAATCCAGTGACCATGCTCATCACCAACCATCCCCAGTTTGCCGGTCATTCCGAGGCCAATTACCGCCTGACTTCCGGTTCACCCTGCGTCAATTCCGGGCTCAAGCTGCCATGGATGGCCGGCGCCCTTGACCTTGACAACCATTCGCGCCTTGACCGCTTTTCCGGAATGGTTGACATGGGCTGCTACGAATATGCCCCCCGCGGCATTATGTTCAAGGTGCGGTGATCCCGGACTGCCGCAAGCGTGAGATGCTATATCTCAGACGCCGATTAAGAGCCGAGGTATGCCGAGGCGTGAACGGTCCGGGGCGGCATGGGGAGTATTTTGGCGCAGGAAAAGCGAGGTGGCAAAACTCACTTTGCCTTTGCCTAATTTTTCATTGAGGGTGTCAACCGTCCTTGACACGCGGGTAACTTTTTCGGCGCGGACATTATCCTCGAACAGGTCCGGCTGGAGGTTGCCTTCCGCGCTTATGCGCCCGAGCGTGACGGAGGTGGTGCGGTATGCCCTGCCCTCGCGGTAAATATTTTCAAAAAGCATCCTCGCAACCGGTATGGCCTCCTGCGCCGCCGCGGCCGGCCGGTTAAGGTCGGCCTGCAGGCCCGCCTCGCTGAAATCCTGTTCGCGCAAAAGAACAATTAAATTCATAGCCCGCAGGCGGTGGCGGCGGAGCTTGGCAAAAGCCGCTTCCAGGTTGCGCACCAGCTCCGCGTAAACGAAATCGCGGTCGGCCGAGGGCGGGAAAAAAGTCCGGCTCTTGCTGATGGTGGCGTAATCGGTTTTTTCCGCGGGATTGACGGGATAAACCGCTTCGCCCCGCAGCTCGCGCCATATTTCCAAGCCCACCTTGCCGAGCAATCGCCGCGCGAATTCCTCCGGGCGCGCGGCAAAATCCCAGGCCGTGCGAAGCCCGTGCTTGGCCAGCAGGTGCACCGTGTTCGGGCCGAAGCCCCAGACCTGCTTGAGGCTGATTCTTTGCAGAAAGAGATGGATGTGCAGTCCGCGCACTGCTGTGAATCCGGCCGGCTTCCTGAACTTGGAGGCAAGCTTGGCCAGGCTCTTGGAAATGCTCAAGCCCGCCGAAACCGTCAGGCCGAGCTCGGAGCGGATGGCCGCCTGGAGGCGCCGGGCGATTTCTTCGTAAGGGGCCCGGAAGACGCGGCGCAGTCCGGAAAGGTCGGCAAAGCCCTCGTCAATGGAATACTCCTCCACCGCCGGCGTGAAGCGGCGCATGATGGCAAACATGCGCTGCGAATAGATTCCGTATGTTTCGAAATCGTCTTCCCGCACGGCCAGACCGGGACACATCCGCCGCGCCTTGAAAAGCGGCACGCCCCTCCGTACGCCGAAAGCCTTGGCCTCGTAGCTGGCGGAGGTGATGATGTTGCGCTCGCCGCCGGTCACAACGGGCCTGCCGCGCAGTTCGGGGTGCGTGGCCTGCTCCACCGCGGCGAAAAAGGCGTCGCCATCCACGTGCAGTATGGCCTGCGGGAACGAGAGCAATGTGAATGGCGTTTCCGAGTTCATACCGGATTCACCACGGAGGTTGATGAGACCCAGGCTTCGCCAGAGCGCTCCGCCGAGGCGAGCACGGAGGTTCAGATAAGAAGCGAGGTTTTATCTCCTGTCTTCTCCAAGAACAGGGCATTTTGGCAAATTTGTAAACAATAAAATATTGTTTTACAAATTTGCCAAATCTCCTCTTTTTCCAGGCTCCGTGTCTCAGTGATCTCCGTGGTCAATTGAGTTTTGTTTGTATTGCAGCAGAAATCGCGTTGGGTTATTCCCGGGTTCTAAACATACTTACGGATCACGGCGCGGACCACGCCGCCGATCAGCATCGAGCGGCACGGGCGTATCTCCCGGTACTTTTTGTTGGCCGGCACCAGGCAGACGCCCTGCCTGTCCCTGGTGTAATACTTGAGGGTCCATTCGTCATCCACCTGGGCGACGACAATGTCGTTGTTTTTCGGGGCAATCCCCTTCTCGACCAGGACAATGTCGCCCGGGTTTATCCCGGCCTCGATCATGGAATCGCCGCTGACGGTCAACAGGTAGGTGGCCTCGGGGTTGCGCACGAGGAATTTATCCAGGTTGATATGGTCGCGCAGCTCCTCCTCGGCCGGGGATGGAAACCCGGCCTGGACCGACCCGAGCATCCTGATGCAGCCGGTCAGGCGCGTCCGCGGCGCAATCTTGCCCCTTTTCTTACTGATATAGCCGCATTGCTCCATTTTCCGGAGGAGGTTATGAACGGCGTTCTTGGAGCGGTAGCCGAACAGGGCCATCATTTCCCTGTAGCCCGGCGCGCGGTTTTCCTCCAGGAAGAACCGGCGCATCCGGCCGACTTTCTCCTGCAGCTCAAGTTTTCTGGGCATATTTCATTTCCTTTTTGCATACAGAATAACTGAACTATGGTTCAGTATCAAGAAAATAATTATTTTCATGCGAGATTTTTCTTGAGTATAGCCGGTATCAAACCGGCTCTACCGTAGATATGTCACGTTATATCCAGGGGATCCGGTTATCCTGTCAAAAAGTCCAGCGGTTTGTTCTTACAGCATGCCGGGGGACTGGATCAGACTCCGGCCGCTGCAAGCATTTTGGAGGGACAGTTAGTGCAGATCTTATCAACACCGATCCCCTTCCAGTACGCGAACCGGGAAGGATCATCCATGGTCCAGATGTTGACGCGCATGCCAAGGGCGTGGGCCGCTTCGATCAGCGGCTTGTCAACCGTGCTGAACTCGCCGTGAATCCAGGGCAGGCCGTGGAGCTTTGCCTGCGGCAGAATTTGAGGCCCCTTGCCGATCAGGGCCAATTGCATTTGCGGCTCAATTTTCCTGACCTCCAGCAAGGCCTGCAGGTTGAAGGATGAAACGATGTAATCGCGCTCCCGGCCGAACCGGCGCAGGAGATTCACAAGGGCCCTCGGCACGTTGAACCCGGACGGCGAGGCTTTGATTTCAATATTGAGGTTTGTCCTGCTTCCGGCGAGCAGGGTGAAAACTTCTTCCAGGGAAGGAATTTTTTCATCCGCAAATTCAGGGGCCAACCAGGTGCCGGCATCAAGCCGGCGCAGTTGCTCAACGGTTTTAGTTTGGATTGCGCCGGTGCCGTTTGTCGTGCGGTCCAGGGTGCTGTCGTGGATTACCATGAGAGTGCCGTCCAGGGCGGGATGCACATCCAGCTCAATGGAATCGGCGCCAAGGTCCAGCGCCCGCCTGAAGGCGGACAAGGTGTTTTCCGGGGCATTGGCGCTGTCGCCCCGGTGCGCCTCTATGATGACCGTGATGGCATGGCTGCTCATGTCCGGTACTTTTAGCAAATGTATCCGCGGAAAACAAGGTGGACCGTCTTGCAGGCAATAACTTGAAAAAAAATCCGGCCTGTATTTATCAGGAAACAGGCTTTTTGGGTGGCCCCCTGCGAATGAGGATATCAAGGATGGCGATGTCGGCCGGATTGACACCGGGGATCCGGGAAGCCTGGCCGAGGGTGGTAGGTCTGATTTTCTGAAGTTTCTGGCTTGATTCGAACCGAAGAGTCTTTATCACGGTATAATCAATCCAGTCCGGGATTTGTACGTTTTCGATATGGCTTTGTCGCCTGATCTGTTCCTGCTCGCGCCGGATGTATCCTTCATATTTCAACTGAATTTCTACGTGATTTTTGACTTCGTCCGGCAGTCTGGGATTGTGTCCCGGCAGCCTGTCATAGGACATATCGGGATTTTTGAGCAACTGAGACAAGCTTGTGGAATTGTGGAAAACTGATCCCAGCCGGCGGATTTCAGCATTGACCATATCAAGGCTCTTTTCCCTGGCATCGAGTTCGCTCTCGCTGCATATTCCTATTTCCCTGGCGTGCTTGAGCATGCGCAATCCGGCATTATCTTGGCGCAACAGAAGCCGGTGCTCAGCACGCGACGTGAACATCCTGTATGGCTCATCAACGCCTTTCGTGATCAGGTCGTCAATTAATACACCGATGTAACCCTCATTCCTTGAAATTATGATTGCATTCCTGCCAAGAGCATTGCATGCCGAGTTTATTCCAGCTATTACTCCTTGCGCTGCAGCTTCTTCGTAACCTGTAGTTCCATTTATCTGTCCTGCAAAAAATAAGTTTTTAATATGTTTTGATTCCAAAGTTTCCGTAAGCTGTCTTGGGTCTGAATAGTCATATTCTATGGCGTATCCATATTGTGTTATTTTACAATTTTTAAGTCCTGGAATAGAATGGACCATTTCATCCTGTATTTTTTCAGGGAGGCTGTTTGAGATTCCATTAGGGTAAATCTCAATTGAATCACGACCTTCAGGCTCAACAAAAACATGATGCTTGTTACTATCAGGAAATTTTACTATTTTATCTTCCACAGACGGACAATACCTGACCCCGGTACTGGATATATAGCCGCCATACAACGAACTTTCCTTTAAATTGTCTCTTATAATCTGATGAGTTATGTCAGTTGTATGGGTTAAATAACATGGCAACTGGGATGATCCTGGGGGCCATGGGCGCATATTTGAGGTAGTATGTTCCACGTGGAACAATTTAACAAAATCAGAATTTTCTCCATATAATTTGTCATTTTTACCCTTCTTCGCCAGAAAGCCCTGTGACTTGCCACAGGGATGAATGGCATCCGTGGCTTCGCAGGGTTCCGCAAAGATGCCCCGCGGCTTGCGGGGTGCTTCACTGGATTTATAATCTATTTTTGCTGCATTGGAAATTAGGCATGGCGGTTCAAGTCCTGGCTGGATTATCATGTCAGCATAATTAACGGTATCCTTATGAATCCGTGGGGGCGTACCAGTCTTGAATCGGTTTATGCTGAATCCAAGTTTCATTAGATTCGCACTCAATCCAGGCAAGACTGATTCATTTGACCTGCCACCCTTGACTGACCTTGATCCGATATGTATCGTGCCATTGAGGAAGGTGCCTGGCGCCAGAACGACTGTCTTGGCATTTATGACACTATTATCACCAATAATCACGCCTTTTAGGTTTCCATTGCTGACTGAAATTCCTATAACACTTGCTTCTAGCGTGGATAGGTTATGACAGTTACCTAAAACATCAACCATGCGCTTTGAATATTCTTTTTTATCACATTGGATTCTGACCGACTGGACCGCAGGTCCTTTACTCAGATTAAGCATCCTGAACTGTATTCCAGTATAATCAGCGTTCCTGGCAATTTCTCCGCCAAGGGCATCTACTTCACTTACTAGATGTGATTTTCCAATACCGCCAATAGATGGATTACATGACATCATGGCAGCTGTTTTTTTGTTCCCAGTAATAAGGAGTGAAGAGGGACCCATACGTGCTGCTGCCAGGGCGGCTTCGCATCCGGCATGGCCGGCGCCAACTACAATGACATCATAATATTTCATTTTCCAATACAGAACTTCGAAAAAATTGAATCCAGAACATCTTCCTGATACAACTTACCGATTATAGATGCGATGCCGTTTAAAACATTTTTAAGATCTGCCGCTGCCAGAATAAGCATTGAATCTTTATTAGACTTAAGCAATAAAATTGAGTGATCCAGGCTTGAAATTGACTCAGAGAGAATTTGTCGATGGCGCTCTGAAACAGCAGAATGATGAGCTGCCGATTTCTTGAGATTAAGTTTATTTAAAATAGCTTTTGTAACTTCTACTATTCCTTCTCTTGCAATAGCATATGTAGATATTACTTTATATTTATCAATTAAAGACGCATCGGCCTTTATGCCAAGATCTTTCTTATTGAATACGATTATGCTCCTGGCCGGGTCAAGAGAAGTGATATGGGAACGATCTTCTTCATCTATTTCCACGGACGCATCAAGGACATAAATATTAATATCGGCCATCCCGATTTGACTTCTGGCCCTACGCACGCCTTCCTGTTCGATTGCACAGTCTGATTTTCTTAATCCGGCCGTATCGGTCAATCTAATTGGAATGCCGCCTATCACAACATGTTCCTCGATAATATCGCGCGTTGTGCCAGGCACGGGCGACACTATGACCCTGTCCTTGCCCAAGATGGCATTCAATAAGGTTGATTTTCCGGTATTTGGCTTTCCTGAAATAACAACCAGGGCGCCTTCCCGCAAAATATGGCCTTCATTCCAGGTGGCAAGCAGAGCATTAATTTTATCTTTAGCTTTCTGGAGGCGTTTAACTTTGGCCGGTATGAACGTATCGGGAAGCTCATCATCCATGAAATCCAGGGCTGATTCCAGATCTGCGGTTGAGTCAAGCAGTATTTTGTATATATCTTCTAATGAATGAGTTAGACGCCCCAGCAGCTGTTCCATGGCTATTTTGGCACTGAGCTCGGTTTGGGCGTTGATGATGTCTATGACGGCCTCGGCCTGGACAAGGTCAATGCGGCCGTTGATAAAGGCGCGGCGCGTGAATTCACCCGGATCGGCCAAGCGGACATTCCTATCCAGAACGGAACGCAATACTCTTTGCGCGCAAAGCGTCCCGCCGTGGCATTGGATTTCTATGACGTCCTCGCGGGTGTAGCTTTTCGGGGCGCGCATTATCAGGAGGAGGGCCTCATCCAGGGTTTCCTTTCCGGAAACAACATGGCCGAACACGAGCGCCGGGGCTTTTCTTCTGGAAGGGAGGGGCGGTGCACATTTGAAGATGCGATCGGCCACGGCCAGGCTTGCCGGCCCTGAAATGCGGATTACAGCGATACCGCCCGGTCCTGGGGCGGTGCTGATGGCGGCAATAGTATCGGAAATATCTTTCATTTCATTTGAGGGAATTTAAAAATTAGCCATAAAGATGCACAAAAGTCATAAACAGGAAAGATAAAAAGCATTATTCTAAAACTGGCTCATGTAATATTAATCCGCCGGCATTATAGCATCGCGCGATTATTAATAAATGAATATCATTAGCATCCCATAGGATGCAGCTTAATAGACTGCAGACTGTTAGGGAAACCGCGGGAACACAGGATGAGTTGTTTATTATTTTAAAACGCGACCCTTGTAAGTATTAAATCCTGCATCAAGAAAAAACTTGTGAAAGGGCAAGCGGTTCTATAAATTACGATATATTTTGCATGTTTACGTGAACCAGTATCAATACCAACAGAAAGGCAAAAACACCATGGCAAGAGTATATAATTTCAACGCCGGCCCGGCGGTGCTGCCGCTGGAAGTCCTGGAGGAAGCACGCGAACAACTGGTTGATTACAAGTGCTCCGGCATGTCTCTCATGGAAAGCAGCCACCGCGGCAAGGAATACGACGCGGTCCACGCGGAAGTAATCGCCAATTACCGCAAGCTGCTCAACCTTTCCGATGATTACGCCATATGCCTGGTGGCGGGCGGGGCGAGCCTGCAATTTGCGATGGTCCCGCTCAACCTGCTAACGGAAGGCCAAACCGCCGATTACACCAACTCGGGCGCCTGGGCTTCGAAGGCTGTCAAGGAGGCCCAGCTCGTGGGCAAGGTGAATATTGCCGCGAACACCGGCAAAGATATCCCCACAAAAGTTCCGGCCGCCGGAGACCTCAAGTTAACAAAGGGCGCGGCCTACGTGCATATTACCTCGAATGAAACCATATCGGGCGCGCAGTGGAAGGAATTTCCTAAAACGGAAAGCCCGCTCGTGGCGGACATGTCTTCGGACATCCTTTCGCGCCCGTTTGACATCAACCAATTCGGCCTTGTCTACGCCGGGGCCCAGAAAAACCTGGGGCCCTCCGGCCTGGCGCTGGTGGTGATCCGCAAGGAGCTGGCCGAGCGCGCCCCGGCGAAGCTGAACACGATGCTCAAATACAAGACCTACATCGAGGAAAACTCGCTCTACAACACTCCGCCCTGCTTCAGCATCTACATCATGATGCTTGTTTCGCGCTGGATGCTGAAAACGGGGCTGGAAAACCTTTACCGCCGGAATCGCGACAAAGCGGCGAAAATTTACGCCGCGATTGACAAGGGCGGCTTTTACAGGGGCACGTCCGCGCCGGGGTGCCGCTCCGACATGAACATCACCTTCCGCCTCCCGAGCGAGGCGCTCGAGGAGCAGTTCGTCAAGGAGGCCTCCAAGCTGGGCATGAAGGGCCTCAAGGGCCACAGGTCGGTGGGCGGGATAAGGGCTTCCATCTACAACGCCTTCCCCCCGGAAGGCGTTGATGCCCTGGTGTCCTTCATGGCCGAATTCGAGAAAAAGAACGGATAAAACTCTAACGGGCGAGGAATAGAATAGCGCAGAGCGGATGGAGATGCGGCTAAACGCTGCGCGCGATGCGGTATAAATGAAACATCACCTGGCAATTAATTCCATAATGTTGATTATTGCCGCGGTTCTGTCCGGGTGTGTCAGCGCCAACCCGAAGGTCAACCGGGCGCCGCCGCGGGAATACACGGTCACCGTGCTGGCCGACCGCGGCTGGCAGGAGAGCCGCATCCGCGTCCGCTCGGGCCAGGTCATAGAATGTGCGGCGGAAGGGCAGTGGAACGACCACTTCAATTCTTACGGCCCGGAGGGCAATCCTGAAATACAGAAAGGGCATTTCAGCGTGATGGCGCCCGCCAACTCGCTCATCATGCAGGTTGGCCAGCACACCAACATATCCTATTACATCGGCTTGCGGACAAACGTGGTGGCGGAACGCTCCGGCGAGATACGCTTCCGCAAGAATTTTTCCCTCCCGATCGGGATGGAAGGCGAAGTCAAGGTAAAGGTGAAGATATGCGACGATGCCGACGGCGACGGCCTGGCCGATTATGACGAAATTAATTTCTGGAAAACCAATCCGCTGAGCACGGATTCGGATGGAGACGGCTTCAATGACTTCGAGGAAACAATTGACATCCGGACCAAAGCCGCGGCGGCCGCCGAGACCAATGCACAGGAACAGGCCGCGCCCTAGCGGATTGACAAGTGCCGTGGCCAAGCTCGTGCTGTAGTCTCGCTTCTGTCGAAGCATTCAGGAACGCGGCGGCAGCTCGTGCTTCGTAGCGAAGGAAGCCTTCGCTAACTTCGCAGAGTAGCAAGCGCCGCGGCTACATGCCCGGGCCATTTAAACCGCGCCTTAATACCCGCCATTTAGACAGGCTAACAGGACAAAATCCAGTTATTCCGCAATCCTGTCTCCGCTAGCCGAAGATAGTCTTCAGAGAATCGTTGCAGGAGATGAACCTGCCGGCATTTTCGCCTTTTTCCAGCCGCTGGCGGGTCCACTTTTGGAGGCGGTAGATGGTGGCGAAAATGAAATCGGGCGGCTCGGCGCCCTGGGTCCCGACCAGCTCGCCGCCGCGGCGGACGTTATCCTGCATCCAGGCCGGGAGGCGCAGGTGGTAGGGGTTGCGCTTGACCTCGCCCACGTGGAAAGAGAGGGCGGCCACCAGGTCGGCGAGATCCGCCACGCTGATCTCAACCATCAGGTTTGGGTCGTTCATCGGCGCCCAGAACTCCGTGGCGCACACCCAGCAGCAGAATGACTCCGGAAGGCTGCGCAGGGCGTCGGCCACAAGCAGGGCGGTCCCCATGTGGGTGGTATTCATGTCGTTTTCGTGCGGAATGAAAATGACGTTCGGCTTGTTCTGCGCAATGATTTCCGCGATGATCCCGACCTGCTTGCTCCAGAGCTCCGGCTCCTGCTCGCGGGTTTTCCGGTTTATTTTTTCGAGGCCGCACTCGCCGGTCTGGATGAGCCCGAAGCCGAGGTACTCGCACGCGCCGCGCAATTCCTTAAGGCGCTCCGCCTGGCGGTCCTTGCGGCTGCCCTGGGTAACGGCCACGTTGATCACGTTCATTTTGAGCTCTCGCATGAGGCGCAGAGGCAAACCACCCACGATGCACTCGTCATCCGGGTGGGGGGAGAAAACGAGAGCGCGTGGCGCGTTTTTCTGGATGGACGAGCGCGCCACCGAGGGCAATCCCCCGAGTCGGCATCCGGTTCCTTCCCTGAGCACGCGCGCGTAATCCGACACGAATTTCAAATATGGGTTGTTCATATTCACTTTTTTTTCGTTTATTGCGAATCGCTACAACATGAAAAATAACACATTGCGGCCATGGCGCAAGAATGGATTAAAAATAATTGCGGCGCCTCAGTTATGAGGTGCGTTTAAACAGGCGGCGCGCCGCAAGCGGCGGTCCTGCGAGATGCCATCAAACAGCCGGGATTTTAGAAAAGCGGCTCAACCAGCGCCGTCACCAGCTCACGCGCCAGTTGTTGATGCTTCTCTGGTAGGTCTGGCCCCGGAACGGGAAATTGGTGTCGGTGGTGCGGGTGACGCACCAGATCAGGAAATCGCCGTTTTCGGAGTAGTGGATCGTGGCCGGGTCGCAGTACTGGTCGTGGTCGAAATAGCCCGGCCAGGGAATGTTGTCGCCGCGGCTGGAGCCGAACGAGCGGAAGCTCGCCGAGAACTTGCTGTTGGTGGTGGTGCCAGACGATGAATAGAGCATCTGCCACGTGTTCGAGGACTGGTTGTAAATTCCAAGATCCGCGATATTGTCGCCGTCGTAATCGGCCGGCACGGGAATCCAGGCGGATGTGCCGAAGGCGACCGACCACTGCTGGCCCAGGACGTTGTGGATGGTCCACAGCCCCGAGTCGTAGACCGCAAGGTCGGCGATGCCGTCGCCGTCGTAATCCCCGGGAACGGGCAGGGCGTTGGCACCGCCGATCGGCTGCACGATCACTATGCGATTCAGGCTCGAGTAGAGAATGGCCCAGTAGCCGCGCCAGTAGAGAGCGACGTCGGTCTGGCCGTCGCCGTCGTAATCTGCGGGCAGGGGGGTGGCCTGGGATTCCTCGGCCAAACCGCCGAAGAGGCTGCCGCTGAGATAAGGCCCGCGCGGCATGATTAAGACGTGCCACATGCCGTGGGCGTATTCGTAGAGGCCAAGGTCAAGCACGCCGTCGCCGTTATAGTCGCCCGGGACGGCCGTCGTGCCATCCACGCCGAACTGGCCCTCGGCAAAGGTGTTGGCGCTGAACGAAGCTCTCCACGTTGCGGTGGCGGGGTCGAAGAACCACAGGTCGGCGATGCCGTCGCCGTTGAAATCGCTGGGGGTGGCGATGATTTTGGCCGAGGCAAGGAGGTCGGACCAGGCCGTCGCCTGCCGCGGGGTAGGGTTGTCATCGTGGGCCGTCACGGCAATGCGCATGTACTTGCCCTTGTCGGAGGCGGCGACCACGTGGTTGCTGGCTGTTTCGCCGGAAAGGTCAACCATGCCAGCGCCGGAAAGGCTGTCAGCCCGCTGCCACTGGTAGGTGAAGGTCAGCCGGTCCATGTTCTGCCATAGCCCGACGCGCGAGTGTAGCAGCTGGCCGATCTGGGGCGTCCCGTAGATAGTGGGCTTTTCCTCGTTGACCGGGGTGCGGGAAACAACCGTCATCTGGACGCTTATGGTCACCGGCGCCCCCGAGGCCCGGCTGCCGGTGAGCTCGTCGGTGCCGTCGATGATGATGGAGCTGTTGTAAGTGCCGACCGCCAGGTCGCCGGATGTCCAGATGACGGCGATCGCGTTGGTCCCGTTCGTGATGCTGCCGCTGGAGGGGCTCGCCCTCAGCCAGCTTGCCTGCGGTGAGACGGTGAAAGTCAGTCCACCGCGCGGGACGGCGGTACCGTTCCAGATCTTGAAAGCCGGCGCGCTGGTGGCGCCGCAGTTTTCCAGGACCGAGTTGGCGATGGAGGTCGTGTCGCACGCCAGGGAGGCCTTGCCACGGACCGTAAGGTGCCCGACGATCAAAAGCGGCGAGCTCAAAGCCGCGTTGCCGTTGAAGGCATCGGTTCCCGCGACCGTGACGGCGCAGGTGTACACTCCCGGCGAGAGGCCGGCAACGTCGTAAGCGACGTTCACCGTCCGGCGTTCCCCGGAACTCGTCCCGCTCGCGGGGCTAAGGCTTATCCAGCCGGCGTTGTCCGAGACCGTGAAATTCATCGTGCCGGTCGGCCAGGCGCTGCTGTTCCAGACCTCAAAGGAAGCGCCGGCCAGCGACTGTCCCTCGGTGATGATGTTGGTCCAGGAAAGCGCGCCGGCGTTCCAGGCCAGGACCGGAGTCTGGTTCACGCGCATCACCACGGAGATATCCTGGGTGGCTATGGCGGAGGCGACCACCGTGACGGTGCCGGTGTGGAGGCCCGGCGCCAGGGATTCGGTGAGGTAAGTTAGCGCGACGGCGTTGGTTTCATCCACTGCGGTTCCGCTGGAAGGCGAGACTGTGATCCAGTTTGTGCCCGAGCTAACCATGTAAGCCATGGCGCCCCTGGGTGGCGTGCTTGTGTTGGCCACGTATATGTTCTGGATTGGCGCGCGGTAACCGACCGAATTCGTGTTGTAGAGCGTGAGTGGCTCGACGGAAAGCCTGGGCGCGCCCTGCACCAGGACCGAGACGGTGATAAACTGGGGCGAGTTGCTGGCGCTGACCCCGAAAAAGCTGTCCGCGGCCTCCACGCGCACCGTGGCCTGGTAGGGCTGGTTGCTTGCCGGCAGGCTGGCGGTGTCAAAAATGAGCCAGGCGGTTTTGATTTCGCCGCTGGATTCGTCGTTGGGCGGCGAAACGGAGAGCCAGTTCGTCCAGGTTCCGCAGTTGGTGTAGGCAACGGTGTTGGTAAAAACCATCTTCAGGAATCCGGCCGACTTCTGGACGTGGAAGGCGTTGCTCGACTTGGGCTGTCCCTCCCAGATCGTGCGGGTGATATTGGTCAAATCCAGCGGCGCCATGATTGGCTGCCAGGTGTTGGTTTGAGCGATCAGGCCGGGCGAGTTGACGTAGCCGACCTCGACGTTGTCGCAGTAATTGGTGGTGGTCGGGTAGTTGGTGGTCAAGGTGGTCCCCTGCACATCGAAGCCGGAAAATGCCGTGGCGTTTGTATCAAGAAATGAAATATTGGTGCTCAGCAGCTGGTAGTTGACGAAAAGTGACCAGGTCTGCCGCCCGTGGTTGAGGCAAAGGTCGAACCTGGGCCAAGAGTCCGGCTCGATAGCCGCCGCGGGGAAGCCGTCCACAGTCGTGTTAAGCTCCGTCCATCCATTGGCCCCATCATAGACGTAGCACTGGCCGTTTGTACCGACGCCGAAGGCCGCGGTGGTGTTCGTGGGCAGCTCGTCGAAGAGCCCGAAGTTGGGCATGGCGCGCATGGAAGCCCAGACGTTGGTGACGGTGGCCTGGACAAAGCGGTTTGACAAGTCGCATCCCGGCGAGACCCTTGCGGCCTTGGTCCCGCCCTCGGCTGTGTAGGCCACGTTGGTCTGGACAATGCAGGCGTTGGAAGAGGCATACCAGCCGTTGGTGCCGTTGATGAGCGGCGTCAAGTTGGCGTAGGTTTCAAAATCGTCTGAAAAGGGAATGACGTTTGTGGTCGGGGCTGCGCCGGCAAGGGCGGCAATCCCCAGCACCAGCAAAACCGCATACAAGCACCTTCCGGAAAGCATTTTCACGTCATTGCCTTAGCTCAAGCTTGCGGGGATATTTTGAGACAGAAACACACCCCCTCCTATTTAAAACATATTATGACATAGGAACCTTAAAAACAATAAAAAATAACAAAAAAAACGCAAAATTGATAAGGGTCCTACGCGGTTTTGAAACTGGAGGCCAGATCGAGCGAAACGGTGTCAGATGGATCGTAAGGATCTGGCGAGATTTCAAGCACCTGTGAATATTCGGACGATACGAATGCGTGGGCCACGCGCGGCGCCACCGTCACAAACTGCCCGGCGCCGATTGCAGCTTTTTCTTTCCGCCGGGTTGCCGTGTCCTCCAGCAAAAGAGTCAGCTTGCCGCGGATAACGTAATAGCGCTCGGTCTTGCGCAGGTGGTAATGATTGCCGCGCGCCTGGCCGCTCCGGGCGCTGTCCAGGTCCCAGTAAACCAAATGCCGGAAAGATTCGCCGGCGCGGTTAAGTATCTGCGCCATCTCGCCCTTGGCCGAGATAATTTTTCTTTCCTCCGCGTCCGTGCCGCCGGGCGGCAGGTCGCGGACGCTAACTTTGCCTTCAAGGTACGACTGCATGATTAAAATACCTTTGACAAAATGCCGGAGGAGGGACTTTCCGCCTTCGTCCCGACTCTTTTCGAGGTCGGTACTTCGGCGGATCAGCCTGCGGCTGAGAACCCACCTCGTGCTGTCATTCTGCTTATATTAAACCATCGCTGACCAAGTGCCGGAGGAGGGACTTGAACCCACACAGTATTGCTACCACTGGATTTTGAGTCCAGCATTATTCCTTAATTCTATTGACTTATTTTGATGCTTGGTTATTTTATGGTTGCTTTATAAACACCATTCTGCCATATTTGATGCCACAGAAAGAATAGCTGCGACAGAGAACGCAAGACACCATGAAACATCGAACTGGCCATCTATTTAAACGTGGTAAGATATTCTATTGCAGGTGGGTTGTCGAGAAGAAAGTATTTCAGCAATGCCTGCGGGACAAAGAGGGTAATCCAATAACAATCTTGCGAGATGCAGAAACAGCGCGGATTGCACTGATGGCGCCATTCAAGGTTGCCGATGAAGTATCCGCTCTTGAATCCATCACCGGTAAACTGGAAGGCCGCCGTGCGGAAATGATCCGATTAGATGACCAACTAAACCCATCCCTCTCCATCGAAAATGCATGGGAAACCTATGAAAAGTCACCTTCCCGCCCGGACAGCGGGCCAGCAACCCTGACTGTCTATGCTTTACAGTGGGGTCTTTTTGAACGTTGGATGAAAGAGAAGCATCCGGACAAAACCACGATGAGAGATGTTACCCAAGAAGTGACCCATGCCTACGCTACACATCTGAACGCCCGCGGGGTCACCGCCAATACCTTTAATAAGCATATCCGATTGTTGACTCTTGTTTTCCGGGTTTTAAAAGATAAGGCAAAGATCTTGGTGAACCCTTGGATAGATATTCAGCGCAAGCGACTATCTCCACAAAGTCACCGGGAACTAAGTACCGACGAATTGCGTAAAGTGTGCCAGAGCGCCGAAGGTGAACTGCGGACAATATTAGCTTTTGGATTATATTTGGGCACAAGGCTTGGCGATGCGGCAACTATGGACTGGGGCAATATTGATATCCTTAAGCAGACGATCAAATACATTCCCCGTAAGACTGCCCGCCGGACCGGAAAAGAATTGACGGTTCCTATTCATCCGGTTTTGCAGACAGTTTTAGCCGAAACTCCAACCGCACAGCGTACTGGTCCGGTTTTGCCTGAGATGGAACGATTGTACCGGGAACGCGGGCCGTATGCAGTTGCGGCAATTATACAAAAGCATTTTGAGAAATGCGGAATCATAACCAAACGGAAAGGTAAAGGCGTCCGCAAGGTTACATCCGTCGGTTTTCACAGTCTACGTCATTCCGCTATTACGCTTTTGCGGGAAGCTGGCGCGCCGCTATCTGTTACTATGGCTATCGTGGGTCATTCAAGCCTAGCCATGCACGACACCTATAGCCACGCCGGGGAAAGCAATCTTCGCCAAGCTATAGCATCACTACCGCACATGATAGGGGACGGTGCTAAGCCAACAATGCTATCCGCTCCGCGCTCGCTGGACCCTATACGTATTCGTAACACATTAGAAAAAATGACCACAAAAAACTGGAAAGCTAAGCGAGATGAATTACTTGCCATGCTCCCGAAGACTGAGGTAAAGTAAACGTCAACCAGAGTCGAATAGCTGATTTACCATGCAATCGTCAATTCTTCTGATGGGCGGACCACCGCAGATTACTGCCAGAATCAAAGGCGTAGAGCGCGTTCCTTGTGATTTACCTGGTATTCTTTCCGTCCGAGATTACGCGCGCCCAGACATTTTTATTTACTGGCCGGACAAGAATGCCTTTGCCCTGCCCGCATCTCTCCGGGAGTGGAAAAAACACTGGCGCCCAGAGTACGATTATATGTTCCGCCGTCCGCAGGCATTTGAACCGTCTCCGCCGGGGCCATCTGCCACGATGGAAGAAATTAGGGGTTGCAGAAAAATAATTGATAAGCAGAAAAAGGCATTTATGCCACTTATTTCACCAAGCTATTGGCGCGCCTTAAAATGTAACGACCACCAGTGGGTTCAGTCGCAGGAAGCTGATGATATGGACACGAATATCAAGCGCCTATGCTTCAGGCGCTTTTCGGAGAGAATCCTTGCGTCAAGGCGCGGCGCAATAACCGTCGTGGTAATACCAGCCGACTATTCCAAGTCGGGGCCGATTGAAGTTGGAGTTGATGATGATACATATGCGTGGCTGCTATTCGGCTGCCGTGTCTTGCCTGTCCGTGGCCTTAACAAGGTTCATCTCCCACAATCAGAACGTTTTCATTCAAACGAGGGATATTTGCTTCTTGCCGCGCTATCCGGATCCAT
>Ga0172380_10004378_pt1 | contig 18214 bp, 15 predicted proteins | sample Leawe162metaG_FD_119747 | JGI IMG/M metagenome (GOLD analysis project Ga0172380, IMG submission 119747) | Leachate microbial communities from a municipal landfill in Southern Ontario, Canada - Leachate well 162 metaG | ecosystem: Engineered > Solid waste > Landfill > Unclassified | place... | reverse complement strand
CGCAGTTCTTCCAGCGAAGCCACACCGTGCTTGGCCAGTTTTTGCTTCATCATCATGGTCGCCATGGATTCCATGCCGGGCAACATCTGCACCATCACCGGCATCGGCACCGGCATCGGCATGGCCGGGTTGGCTAGTGGACTGATCTTTACGTCGGATAGATCTTTGCGCAGAAGTTGCAGACCGTAGAATGTGAAAAAGACCTGCACATCGTAGCCGAGCGCTGCAGCGGTCGAGGCCAGAATAAATGGCGGATACGCCATATCCAACGTGCCTTTGGTAGCGATGATCGCCATTTTCTTAGCCATACTTTTACTCCCTGTTCAAAAGGTTGAGGGGCGGGGATTTATTTCTTCTTCATGTAGAAAACGAATTCGCCGTTCACTTCTTCCTGCGCCAGCAGTGTATTGCCGGTCTGCTCAGCGAATGCCACCATATCCTTGACGGAGCCAGAGTCGGTGGAGATGACCTTGAGTACCTGATTCGTGGTCATGTCGTTCAATGCTTTCTTGGTCTTAACAATAGGTAGCGGGCAGGACAAGTTGCGCGCGTTCAGTTCTTTATCGAAATTCATTATTTCTCACTCCCTTAACATGATTGGAAATTGCATATTGCGTTTCAACGCACAAGACATCAGCTTTCATTATAGGAATAAGTCACCCCGCAACGTCCATAACCAAGAAGGGGAAAGAAAATAGCCCATAGGTGTTATCCGGTCTTCCACCTAAAGGTCGCCCCTCGCGGCCGCAAGCATCATATCCTTCATGAATCCCATCACCCTTTCCGCGTTCTTGCGCGTGGCATCCGGCAGTTTGCGGAACAAGGCTTCATCCATCAACATGGAGACGACCCAGCGTTTGCCTTGAATATCTTCCAACAACGCGATACGGCACGGCATGAACGAGATGGTGAGCGGATCAGCTTCGGCCATCTGCAGCGCGGTGGTAGCGTCGCAGAAGCTGAATATCTCCATGCGCCGCGCCGGTTTGCCAGTCAAAGCCTCAATCTCCTTGTAGAGCGGACTGGCACCCACGAACTTGATGTTGTGCTGGTTGGCCCTGAGTTTGAGCGATTCAGCCGCATCATCGAAACTGACATCCGCCTGTATCTCGACGCGCGCAATCTGCACCTGCATCTTGATATAGTCCAATGTCGAATCCGCACTGACCGGCAGTGCCGGCAACCACAGCAGGCATAGCAGGGCAAATCCAAATCCGGTCTTGCGCATGATTCCTTCTCCTATCACGTACAAATGAAAACACGCTTGTAGCGATCCGTGCGGATCGCTACAAGCGCGTTGCGCTCAATCAGAGCAGTACGTCGTTCAGGATGTTCTTGAGCCAGTAGCCCGCGAATGCCCCTTCCAGCTCGGAACGGCTGGCCGAAACACCACCCCCCTCTGCCGATACCATAGCCTGCTTCTCGGCGTTATAGCGATAGACGTTGGCCACATGCATGGCTTCTTTGTCACTCACTACGCTGTAGCAGGTATTGGCGATGGTCGGATTCTGATCGGGCCGCTCACCCTGCAACATCTCGATGATGGCCGCCGCCGCAATCTTCGCCTGCGATGTGGCCATGTGACCAGATTTTGGCAAGGCTGCCGAAACCGCATCACCGATGACATGGATATTTCTATGTGCCTTGGATTCGTAGGTCAGAAAATTGACCCCGCACCAGCGCGCATCCACTGTCGCCAAACCGGCCATGTCGGCCACGACACCAGAGCGCATTGGTGGAATGACGTTCAGCACATCGGCTTTGACGTCCTCGAATTCGGTCTTGGCGGTTCTGGTGGCTGCATTGACCCCGGTAACCATGGAATTCGGACGATATTCAACCATGCCCGGATAGAGTTCATTCCATGCCGCCATGAACAGGCCCTTCTTTGAAGTGATGTCCGGGTTGGCATCCAGGATCAACACCTTGGACTTGGGCTTGTTGTTCTTGAGATAGTACGCAACCTGACAGGCGCGTTCATACGGCCCGGGTGGGCAGCGGTACGGCCCCTTGGGAATACTGATTGCAAAGACGCCACCGTCCGGCATCGCCACCAGTTGCTTGCGCAATTTGACGGTCTGCGCCCCGGCCTTCCATGCGTGAGGAATACTTGCATCTGCCACTTTGGCATTCAGACCTTCAATGCCGTCATACATGAAATCAACACCCGGAGAAACAATCAGACGATCATATTGAATATGTCCTTTTGCAAGCATGACGGTCTGATTGTCCGGATCGATAGCGGTCACTTCGCCCTTGATCAGCTTGATGCCATATTTCTTCTTCAATACATTGTACGAAAGAGTCAGGTCTTCGATGGTTCGGCTTCCACCGAGCACCGTGTTGCTCATCGGACATGAGATGAACACCGGATTGCGTTCGATCAGCACCACTTCGATTTTGTTGTTGCCCCATTTGCGGATGTACTTTGCTGCGGTGGCTCCACCGAAGCCCCCACCGACTACGACGACTCGCAGCCCCTTCTTCTTGATGAGTTCGCTGGAGGCGAATGCGAGTCCCGGAAAGGTACCGATCGCTATTCCGGCAGCACTGGCTTTTATAAAATCACGACGACTGAATGACATGATGAACTCCCTTTATTGGTTGGCTCTGGATGCACATTGAGGTATGAATTAATGGCGTTTCTGCGCGGCAAAGAAATCGGCGAGCAACTCGAACTCCTCGTCGGTGTAGCCCTTTGCATGCTGGTGCATCACTGTAGCAGGGCGTGCACCGGACTTAAAATCTTTCATCGATTTAATGAACAGCATCCTGTCCAGACCCGCCAGTTCAGGCATGCCGCCCTCACTCATACCATCGGTGCCATGACATGCTGAGCAGGATGCGGCCAACCCGCGTGCATGCTTGTCAACTTCGGCATGTGCCGAGGTGAATAATAAAAAACCGGCGATAACGACTAATAGTTTTCGATATGGAATCATTTTGTTGCCTCCCTTTATAGTTAAACAAGAATGCTACCCACAATTCCCGCCTTCCAGCGGCAATACCACTTAAAGGCTTATCGGTCAGGCGATGAGCACCTCGTCTGTTCGAGTCTCGTTTCTGTTGTCCACCCAATCGATAGAGACCTTATCGCCTGCCACCCCTCCTCTGAAACGGAAGACAAGATATGGGTTTCTGGAAACGGAGGTGCCGAACTGGCCCGCCAGCACCGTCCTGCCGTTATGCAACGCCTTGAACTCGGTAATGTACCAAGCCGGGATGAGCTTGCCCGCCTCATCCTTGCGGCGACCGTTATCCATCTCATGCTGCATCAGAACACGGACTTCAGTCACGCCATCCTTGAGGCTAGCGCGTATCTTGCTGGGATTTGGCATCAGCAACCCCCCTGTGTCACTTTGACTTCTTTTGAAGTTTTATAGAATCTGCCATCCGCCTTGACCAAGGCGATGACTGAAGAGGTCTGTGCCATCTTGATGCGGGTAGTAATGAAGCTTTCTGTTCCCGCAGGGAACTCAAGACTGGCGACAAGCATGGTGGGATTTTTGTCGACCAGAATGGATATCTGCTCGATACCAGCAAGAGATGTCTCGACGGTGACCGGCACCACAGCACCATTCTCTGCAACATCGGGGGCGGAAAGGCTGATGAGCGCGCTGTCCTGCGGAATAAGTCCGCCAAGTGCGGCAAAAGCTTCACTTAGCGTCATAGATTCGAATGCCTCTCTGCTCACCCCGGCGCGCGCGAAACTCGGCATCAACCCAAGGACAGTAAAAAGGCCAAGCAAGCCAAAACTACCTCCAGTCACGAGCGCCCTGCGGCGTCCTGTATCGATCATGTTGTGATCCAGCCCATGCATCCGACTTCCTTTCCAGAAATAGACAACCCGATTGGATGGGCATTTGATAACACAACCTCGTCATCGTCCATAACCACCAAGAGTGAATTAATTTAACCCTTTGGGGTTATGTGGGTACTGGCACGATGGATAGAACCATTACTATTGCGATTTATTGCGATACGTTCTCTATCTTATAACCAGGTTTTGATCCCATCGTCTCCACCGATATGATGTTTCAGCAATCGGCATTGGGCATCGGGTTTGACCTTGAGCACCTCCGCATAGATCGACTCCAGTGCCTTTTCTTCGTCGGCAAAGATGTTTTCCGGTCCGATGTAATCCAGCACACCGGAACGATGCATGACGTCCAGCACCTGTTTCTTCAGCCCGCTAAACACCACACGGATACCGTTCGAACGCAATCGCTGCACCAAGTGATGGATGACTTCTTCTCCCGAAGCGTCGAGCTGGTTGATACCGTCTGACACGACCAACAGGTGCTTGGCACTCGGATTGTTGGCGACCGCCTCCAGCACTGCGTCTTCGAAATATGGCACATTGGCAAAATACAACTGGCCGTCGTAGCGCATGGCAATGACGTTCTCGCTCGCCGGTAAATTGTGCACCTTGATGTCGCGCAACGTACCGTCAGGATGGCGACCAAGGATAGCCACTCTGGGTTTCATGGTGCGGTACAGATACAGAATGATGGCCAGCCCGGCGCCAATCGTGATGCCATTGTCGAGATGCGGCGCAAAAGCCAGCGTGGCGATGAAAGTCACGATGGCCGCAATCCCGTCATGTTTGTGGGTGCGCCAGGCATGGCCGATCGCCTTGAAGTTTACCAAGCCGATCACCGCCATCATGATTACCGCCGCCAGCACTGCCTGTGGCAGGTGATAAAGCAGCGGGGTGAGGAATAACAGCGTAACCAGCACGATCAGCCCGGCAAAAACATTGGATAAGCCGGTGACGGCACCCGCATTGAGGTTAACTGCCGAACGCGAGAACGAACCGCTGACCGGAAAGGCCTGGCTAAAACTGCCCACAATATTAGCTATGCCCTGCCCCAGCAGTTCCTGGTTGGGGTTGATGCGCTGCCTGGTTTTGGCTGCCATTGCTTTGGCAATCGAGATCGCCTCCATGAATCCGACCAGCGAGATCACCAGCGCGCTGGAAAGCAAAGACATCATGGCTTCCCAGCTCATTTGCGGCACGTTGATGTCAGGCAGTCCGGAGGGGATGCTACCCACAACTTCGCCGCCGCCAACCAGTTTCAACTCGCCCCGATTCACTTTCTTGATGCGCCAGCGGTAACCATCCGATTGTTCAACCGCAGGCACCTGCCCATTCAGATACAGCCGTGCCGGCCGAGTCGCCGTTGCCGGCACACGCTCGAAAATGAATTTGCGCAAAGAACGGGCTGTCTTGCGGTTTGTACCTTCCAGATTCTTCATTTCCAGTGCGACCAGCTCCATCTCATATTTTAGTGCTGCGACATGTTGCCAGCCACCCACTTTCGCCTGCTGCTTGAGTTCAGCGGCCAACTTGGCCGTCAGGTACTGCAATTCCTCAACCCGCACTTCTGCTCGGGTAAAATCCCCGGCCAGCACCCTGACCTCGACATCCATGATTTCCTCGATCTTGCCCTCGCCATTATGTTCAAAACCGATGGCATAACTGATAAGGGTGGTGGTAATCACCGCAAGCAATACTCCAGGTAACTTGGGTGCATATTTCTTTATTCCCCACATGATGGCGAAAGCGGCCACCGCCATCATCAAGGTTGGAATATGGGTTTCTCCGATTAGCTGCAACGCACCCCAAACATCTTGCAGAAAATATTCGCTGTGCCCCATGGAAACGCCAAACAACTTATTGAGCTGGGATAGGCCGATGATGATGGCGGCGGCGTTGGTAAAGCCGGCAATCACCGGATGCGACAGGAAACTGACTACAACGCCCAGCTTGAATATCCCCAGTGTCAATTGGATCAAGCCCACCATCAATGCGAGCAGTACCGCCAATACGACAAATTGTTCCGAACCAGTGGCAGCCAAGGGTGCCAGCGCTGATGCGGTCAGGAGCGACACCACTGCAACCGGACCGGTGGCAAGCTGCGCTGACGACCCCCACAACGCCGCGATAATACCGGGCAGGAACGCCGCATACAGCCCGTAATAAGCAGGCAAGCCAGCCAGTTGTGCGTAAGCCATGGATTGCGGAATAAGTACCAGTGCGACAGTGATGCCCGCGGCCAGATCGGCCCTGACTGTCTCGCCGCGAAACGGCCACCAGGAGAGGAATGGGAAATAATGAGTGAATTGCTTGCTCATGATATTCGGCAAAGATGCGGAATGATATTGAGTTCGGAGACGCGACGTTGGTAGGTTAAAGGCGACAGCAGAATGACGAGAAAAAGAAACTCTCTCAACGCTGAGACCGCGTGGATTAAATATGCGCCTATCAAAAAATCAAGTTCATCATAATCATCAGTACTGCAATGAACAGGATTGTCATCACCCCGCCGGCGCGCATGTAATCGGTGACACGGTAACCGCCCGGCCCCATCAACAGCGCGTTGACCTGATGGGTTGGCAGGAAGAAGGAGTTCGAGGTTGCCAGCGCCACGGTCAGCGCAAATACCGCCGGGTTGGCCCCCGCACCGATGGCGATATTCACCGCCAGAGGCACCAGCAGCACCGTCGCCCCCACGTTCGACATCACCAGCGTGAAGAAAGTGGCCAGAATGACGATCGCCAACTGTATCACCCAGATCGGTGTATCCCCCAGCACGGACAGGGTCTGCTCGGCGATCCACTTCGCGGTACCGCTGGTCTCCACAGCCAGCCCCAGCGGGATCAGGCTAGCAAGCAGGAACACAGATTTCCAGCTCACCGCCCGATATGCCTCGTCGATACTGAGCACGCGCAGCAACACCATACCGATTGCACCCGTCATCAACGCGACGGAGAGCGTGATATCGGTGAACAGGATCAGCGCCAGCGCCAGCAGGAAACTGCCGAGCGCCGCCTTCACCTTGTGCGGGCGCAGCTCCTCGCGCGGGAACTCGGTGGTGATGACCACGAAGTCCCTGTCCTTCTGCAGGTGCGCCAGCGTCTCCCAGCCGGTATGCACCACCAGCGCATCGCCTGACTGGAACGGGATGTCGCGCACCCCGTCGCCCTCGCGCAGGGTCTTGCCGCCGCGGTGCAACGCCATCAGCGACACACCGTATTTCTTGCGCAGCCACAGCGCGCGCGCGCTCTTGCCGATCAACCCGGAACGGGGCGGGATGACGATCTCGGCGATACCGGATTTCGCCGCCGACAACTGCTCGGCGAAGGTCTCCAGCTCCTCACGCAGTTGCAGCCCGTTGGCCGCGGCGAACTCACGCAAACGTTCGGGCGCGCCGAGGATGCCCAGCACGCTGCCAGCCACAATCTCGATGTCGCGCGCCGGACCGACACGCAGGTCATCGCTGCCGCGCATGATGGCGATCACCCGCAGCCGGTTCGGTTGTTCGATGTCGTTGATCGGCGACCCGACTATCGGGCTATCTGCCGGCACCACCACCTCGAGCGCCACATAGTCCAGACCGTACAGATTGCGAAAATAATCCATCGCATTGGCGCCGCTGGTCACACTCGCTATGCCCCCGCCCGGCAGGACATAGCGCCCCGCCAGCACGAAGTAGGCGATACCCGAGGCCAACAACGCCAAGCCGATCGGCGTGACCGAGAACAACGACCAGGTCTGCATCTGCTCTTCTGGTGCCAAACCCTTGTTGGAGGCAAGGATCAGATCGTTGAGCAAGATCAGCGGGCTGGAGCCGACCATGGTGATGGTGCCGCCGAGGATGGCGCAGAAACCCATCGGCATCAGCAGGCGCGACATCGGCAGCCCGGTGCGCGCCGAAATACGGCCGACCACCGGCAGGAACAGTGCTGCCGCGCCAACGTTCTGCATGAAGCTGGAGATGAAGCCAACGGTGCTGGAGACCGCCGGGATGATGCGCGCTTCGGTCTTACCGGCCGCGCGCAGGATGAGGCCGGCGACCTTGTTCATCAGGCCGGTCTTGTCCAGCCCCGCGCCGACGATCATCACGGCGATGATGGAGATCACCGCATTGCCGGAAAATCCGCGAAACAGCTCGCGCCCTGCGACAAGAGGGTGTGCCAGACCGAGTGACGCACTGAAGTGACTGATCAGGCCCAGCAGTACCATGATGGAGATCGCCGCCACATCCACGCCGACCACCTCGAAGGCGAACAGAAACACGGTTAGTAACAGCAGGTCGAGAACGACGGCGATCTCGCGGCTGGGCGCGAACATAAGGGATGCCACACCGGCCGCAAGGAAGATGAAGGCCGCAACGATGGTTCTGGTATGACTTGCTTCGCTGCTCATCTGGCCTCCCCCATACAACTACATCCTAGTTCGTCCTCGGCTCACCGTTCGGCAATCTGACACGGCACTCGGCGAAGATGCGCGCCGGGCAATTGCGGCAGATCTCCGGATCCAGATTGGGATATATAGACCCGACCCAGTTCGACATCACCGGGAAGAAATTCTCTTCACCGATGTCTTTCATCGCCCCGGATTTTCGCAGGAAATCCATCGTTGCATCTTTGCACGAATAGAAATACACCTTGCCACCGAGCTTTTTGCGGCGGCGTGCTTCCTGGGCCAGCATCTCGGCTCCGGCCACATCCACGAAGGTCAGACCCCGCACAGTGAGCAGCAATGATTTCTGTTGCGGATTCTCCTCGTCGATCTGGTGCAGGCGGTCGCGGACGTTATCAACTGCTCCAAAGAACAATGCGCCGTTGATGCGCATGATGGACAGCTGCGGGCATTGCAGATGGTCCTCGGCCCCGACAAAGTGGTAGGCGCCTTCTTCCGGCGATGGCACGACAGGACGCATGCCAGGCTTGGAGACACGATACAGGTAGATCGCCAGCGAGAGCAGGATGCCGAAGAAGATGCCCTTCTCCAGGTCGATCAAGGTACCGACCAGCGTCACCCACAGGATGACGGTCTCGCTCCGGCTGGTCTTCATGATGCTGGAGATGTGGTGGAAGTCGATCAACCCCCAGGCCACCAGGAACAGGATGCCAGCCATCGCCGCAGTCGGCAGATAGGCGGCCAGCGGCGCGACCAACAGCAGGATCAGCAACAGGAAGATCGAGGCATACACTGTTGCCAGCGGCGTCCGTGCGCCCGCCGCGTAGTTCACCCCGCTACGATTGAACGAGCCACATGAGGCATAGCTGGAGAAGAAGCTGCCGACCAGATTGGACAGGCCCTGGCCGATGAACTCCTGATTGCCGTCGATGCGCTGTTCGGACTTCACCGCAATGGCGCGCGAGATGGAGACCGCCTCGGTCAGCGCCAGCATGGTCACCACCAGCGCCGGAAACAGTACCTTGTGGATGGTTGCGTAGGAAAAGTCCGGCAACGAGAGCGGCGGCAGGTGCGAAGGCAGTGCTCCCACCGTTTTGATCTGGGTGATGTCCACACCAACCTCCAGATTGACCAGCCAGGCCACCACGCTGCCGACCACCATGGCCACGATCATATAAGGCATCTTGGGGATGAGCCGCTTCGCCAATATCCCGGCAGCGAGCGTCACCGCACCAATCAGCGTGACATACAGATTGATATCACCAAGCTGCAGGATCAATTGTTCGATCACCACATGGAAATGTGCGCCGCGCTCGATGGAAATGCCGAAGAAGTGTTTCACCTGGCTACCTGCGATCAACACCGCCGCCCCGGCCGTGAAGCCGATCACCACCGTATGCGAGATGAAATTGACCAACACCCCCATGCGCGCCAGCCCGAGTATCAACTGGAACAGGCCCACCAAAAAGGTCAGCGTCAGCACCATGCTGATGAACTCGGGCGAACCCGGATCGGCCAGCGGACTCATGGCCGCGAACACCGCGATGGAGATGGCCGTGGTCGGACCCGATACCAGATGCCAACTCGAACCGAACAGGGCGGCGATGATGGCCGGCACCATGGCCGCGTACAGGCCGTACTCCGGCGGCATGCCAGCGATGGTGGCGAATGCGACACCTTGTGGCAACACGATCATCGCGCCGGTCAATCCCGCGATCAGATCGGCACGGGAGGATTGTTTATCTACCAGATGCTTCCATTGCATGAACGGTAGCATCTTGCACAGCCAGTCTTTACATATACGTGTCGCCATCAGGGTCGTTTCAGCCTACGGTCTGGTAATAGAGATTCTGCGGATGGTTGGCTTGCGCAAAGAAGAACCAGCGCTCGGCCAACAGCCCGACGTATTGCAGTATAAAGGCAAAGCCCAGTGTCACAGGACTGGATAAGCTGATCGCCAACAGGGCCAGTGGCAACACGAAGGCCAGCAACAGAAAGGCCGGTTTCACTGCACGAAGGAATGTTGCACTCTTACCATGAAAAAAATCGCGCGTATTGAATGAGCCACCCATAGATCCCATCGAACGCTGGGTGATTTTCGGGTGCTTGACACCGATCGCGGTCTGGATGGTCGAAGTTGGTTTGAGGCGGGCGTTGCGCACCAGGGAAGCCGCACGTCCAATGAAGGCCAGCACAGTGAGGATGATCGCCCAACCGGCGAAGAAATCGGCCTCCATCGGTGCGGCGTAGGTCGCGTAGAACGCCGCCAGCACAAAGCCGGAAGCACCACCCATCAGGATATAGTTGATGACCGTCAGCGGTGAATGCCATTCGCGCAGAAAACGCAGACAGGCATAGATCATGGCAGTGCAAACAAACAGGGAGAATGCCAGCAAGGTACCCACCACACCGAGTAGTAGCGACAAATCGACCACGAAACCTCCGGGCAAGGTCACGATCTCCGGATGCATTCCGAGCAGGTGCGACACTCCAAACAGAAAGGCCACCACCATGAAAGCCGGCAATACGATAACTTCGCGCGACAGCCAGGACGTCCGCCATTGTGTCGCCGAGCGCCAAGCGCGCTCGGGGCGGCCAAGGTGGAAGAAAGAGGCGACCAGCCCGCCTGCCAGCAACAGCAAGACGATGACACTGCCGTAGCCGTAGAAGGCATCAGACTGCATCGGCAACAGGCCAAACAAGGCATATGACTGATGGGTGAACAAGGCAAGGAACAAACCTTGCCCCGCACCGATGAGTGTGGTCAGGAAAATAACAGAGAAGGCTGGTTTCATAGTCGTTCGTGATTAGTTCAAATTACCAGGCCGACACATCATCCATCGTGGACTGGTCCTTGTCCGGCTTGGGCAGTTGCTGGTCAAGCTTGAGCGGATTATCGGCACGCTCCAGCTCATCCTCGTGGATCTTGACCTTGGTTTTGCGTCTCGGCAGGTAATGGTTGGACGGATGCGTTCCCCATTCCGGCATCAATGCATAACCGCCATCTTCGCGAATCGCCTTCGACACTGCCGACTCCGGATCATGGATGTCACCAAACAAACGTGCGTTGGTCGGGCATGCTTTCACGCAGGAAGGCTTGCGGTCCGCCTCCGGCATGGACATGTCATAAATGCGATCCACACACAGCGTGCATTTCTTCATCACCTTTTGTTTCTCGTCAAACTCGCGTGCGCCGTACGGACAAGCCCATGAACAGTACTTGCAGCCGATGCACTTATCGTAATCCACCAGCACGATGCCATCCTCTTTGCGCTTGTAAGAAGCGCCCGTTGGGCACACCGGTACGCACGGAGGATCTTCGCAATGCAGGCAGGACTTGGGGAAATGCAAAGTTTCACTGTTCGGAAATGTACCTATCTCGTAGGTTTGCACGCGATTAAAGAACGTGCCGGTCGGATTTTCATCATAGGGACGTTCATCGCACAGCGGCCCGGCGGAACCGGAAGTATTCCATTCCTTGCAACTGGTCACGCAGGCATGACAGCCGACGCAGACATTGAGGTCGATCACGAGCGCGAGCTGGGTCATTTCGCACCGCCTTTCTTCCTGCCACCACCAAAATAAGCCAGCCAGTTCGGCGCGTCTTTCATGCCGGGATATTTTTTCATCGGTTCGAATTGCGGAGAGGTCTGTTCGGGTTCACCCTCTGCCGTCTTGTAGATGCGTACACGTACGTCGTACCACGCGGCCTGACCGGTGACCGGGTCTGAATTCGAATAACGCGAACCGTCCGGCTGCGGCGGCAGCTCTTCCGAGATGAGGTGATTCAACAGGAATCCCTGTTGCGACTCGTTCGCCTGCGGCGTCAAATTCCACGCCCCGGCCGCCTTGCCAATGGCATTCCATGTCCACACCGTGCCCGGTTCCACTGCTTCGCTGTAACGCACCATGCAGCGAACTTTGCCCCATTGCGACTCGCACCAGATCCAGTCGCCATCATTGATGTCGATATTCCTCGCGGTCTGCGCATTGACGTACAGATAGTTGTGCGAGTGGATCTGGCGCAGCCAGGCATTCTGCGAATCCCACGAGTGATACATCGCCATCGGGCGCTGAGTCAGCGCCGACAGCGGATACTTGCGCTTGTCACTGGTCTGCGTTTCCAGCGGCTCGTAGTAAAACGGCAGCGGATCAAAATAGGTCTCGACCCGTTTTGCCAAATTTTTCGGCGGCTGGCGCGTGAGGCCTTTGCCCTGCGCGGCGAGGCGGAATTTCTGCAACACCTCGGAATACAGGTGGATCAGGATCGGTTCGGCATAGCGCGTAATGCCGTTGCGCTGTGACCATTCGAGATAACCCTTGTTCCAGTTGCGCATGTATTGATATGAACGCGGCAATACCTCATGATGGACGCAGTTGTTCTTGGCATACATTTCCCACTGGTTCGGATTCGGCTCGCCGCGCATCGACTTCTCGCCGCCCTTGCCGCGCCAGCCGGAGAGGAAGCCGATACCGGAACCCGGCGCGGTCTCCCAGTTGACGATGAAATCCGGATAGTCGCGATATTTGCGTTGGCCGTCCTGGGTCACGAACGCGGGAAGCTTCAGGCGCGTACCCAATTCGATCAACACCTCCTGGAATGGTTTGCACTCGCCGGTCGGTGGCATCACCGGGATGCGCACAGCATCCACCGGGCCATCGAATTCAGAGATCGGGCGGTCAAGCATCGACATTACGTCGTGGCGTTCGAGATAGGTAGTGTCCGGCAAAACGAGGTCGGCAAAGGCCGTGGTCTCGGAATGGAAGGCATCGCACACCACAATAAACGGAATCTTGTATTCGCCACTCTCCTCCTTGTCAGTGAGCATCTTGCGCACTTCGGTGGTGTTCATCGAAGAGTTCCACGCCATGTTGGCCATGAACAACAGCAGTGTATCGATCTTGTACGGGTCACCGCGCCAGGCGTTGGTAATGACGTTGTGCATCAGCCCGTGTGCCGACAGCGGATACTCCCACGAGAAGGCCTTGTCGATACGTACCGGGCTGCCGTCCGCGTTGACAAAGAGGTCGTCGGGGTCGGAAGGCCAGCCTAACGGCATGCCATCCAGCGGTGTATTGGGTTGCACCGCACGCGGATCGTTCGGGGTGCGCGCGCAAGGCGGAATCGGGCGCGGGAACGGTGTCTTGTGACGGAAACCGCCGGGCCGGTCGATGGTGCCGAGCATGGTCATCAGGATGGATAACGCACGGATGGTGTGAAAACCGTTGGAGTGCGCAGCCAGGCCGCGCATGGCATGGAATGAGACCGGGTTGCCGGTGACGGTCTCATGTTCCTTGCCCCACGAATCGGTCCAGGCGATCGGCAATTCGATCTTCTGGTCGCGCGCGGTGATGCCCATCTCGTGCGCCAGACGACGGATGGTGTCGGCTGAAATACCAGTGATACCTTCCGCCCATTCCGGTGTGTATTCCTCTACTCTGTCCTGCAACAACTGGAATGCGGGTTTGACCGGTGTGCCATCCGGCAATTTGAATTCGCCGCGCAGGAAAGGGTCAGCTCCTTCGCTATGGGTGATGACTGGCTTGTTGGTATTGCGGTCCCACCATAGCTTGTTCTGCGGGTCGTAACAGCCCTCCTCCTCCGGCACCTCGGTGCGCACGAACATGCCGAACTCGTCATGTGCCGCATCGAGGTTCACCAACTCACCGGAGTTGGTGTAACGCACCAGAAATTCCCTGTCATACAAACCGAGTTTGATGATCTCGTGGATGATGGCCAGAAACAGTGCGCCGTCGGTGCCGGGACGGATCGGCACCCATTCGTCGGCGATAGCCGAGTAACCGGTACGCACCGGGTTGATGGAGATGAAGCGCCCGCCCTCGCGTTTGAATTTTGACAGCGAGACCTTGAGCGGATTGGAGTGATGGTCTTCTGCCGTACCGATCATGATGAACAGCCTGGAACGTTCCAGATCCGGGCCACCGAATTCCCAGAACGACCCACCGATCGTGTAAATCATGCCGGCCGCCATGTTGACCGAGCAAAACCCGCCGTGTGCCGCATAGTTGGGCGTGCCGAACTGGCGCGCGAACATGCCGGTCAGCGCCTGCATCTGGTCGCGCCCGGTGAATAGTGCAAACTTTTTCGGGTCGGTCGCACGCACCTTGCCGAGTCGCTCGGCAAGTATGGAGAATGTCTCTTCCCAGGAAATCTCTTCAAACTCACCAGCCCCGCGCTCGCTATCCTGTTTGCGCCGTAGCGGTTTGGTCAGGCGTGCCGGTGAATACTGTTTCATGATGCCGGAAGAACCCTTGGCGCAGATCACGCCACCGTTTAATGGATGGTCCGGGTTGCCGTCGATGTAGCGGATCTCGCCGTTGCGCAAATGGACGCGGATGCCGCAACGGCAGGCGCACATATAACAGGTGGTATAGCGAACCTCGGTGGTGGCACCTGTGACAGGTGGTGCAAGCGGGTCATGCAAAGGAGCTGATGACATGGGCGAAGTTCAGTGTTGGTTTATCGTTTTTCGAAGCAGGGCAGTCCGACTAAACTACTCGGAATTCCGCGTCGCAAGTATGCGTAACCCTTGCTGCCACTGCCATAGCCGTGATGAGGGAGCGCATCGTAACCCGTAAGGGGGGGACGCCCCTCAACCCATGAGGGGTATCGCGCAGAACCTGCTCTTGTTTTAGTGTGCACGCCATTGCTAAAACGTTGGTTCATTAAGGGAGATTGTATGGCATTGGTAAACCCCCATGGGGGTGGTAATCTTAAGCCGTTGCTGCTTTCCGGCGAGGAGTTGGTCGCAGAAGTCGTCCGGGCGCAGTCTTTCCAGAAGGTAGCCGTCAGTTCGCGTGAAAAAGGCGATCTCATCATGCTCGGCATCGGCGGTTTCACCCCGCTCGATGGCTTCATGACCCATGCAGACTGGCAAGGTGTGTGCGATGGCATGACCATGACCAACGGTCTGTTCTGGCCGATCCCCATCACCCTATCCACCGACAAATCCACGGCAGATGCCATCCCCACCGGCAGCGAGATCACGCTGATCGACCCGGAAGATCAGAGCATCCTGGCCACGATGAGAGTCACCGAAAAATACAGTATCGACAAGGCACACGAATGCGCGACCGTGTTCGGCACGACTGACCTCGAACATCCCGGCGTGAAAATGGTGATGGAACAGGGCGAAGTGAATCTCGCCGGCCCGGTAAAAATACTGTCACAGGGCGGCTTCCCGCAAAAATACGGTGCGCTGTTCATGACGCCGAAAGAGACGCGCGCACTGTTCAGCGAGATGGGCTGGAGCAAGGTCGCCGCGTTCCAGACGCGCAACCCCATGCACCGTTCGCACGAATATCTGGCCAAGATCGCCATCGAAATATGCGACGGCGTGATGATCCATTCCCTGCTCGGCAACCTCAAACCGGGCGATATCCCGGCCGATGTACGCACCCAGGCCATCAGCGCGCTGACCCAGAATCACTTCGTCGCCAAGACCGTCGTGCAAGCGGGCTACCCGCTGGACATGCGTTATGCCGGCCCGCGCGAAGCCTTGCTGCATGCGCTGTTCCGCCAGAACTATGGCTGCTCACACCTCATCGTCGGCCGCGACCATGCCGGTGTCGGTAAATACTACGGCCCGTTCGACGCGCACCACATCTTCGACACCATTCCCAAGGACGCACTAGAGACGCAGGCACTGAAGATCGACATCTCCTTCTGGTGTTACAAGTGCGGCGGCATGGCATCGGGTCGTACCTGCCCCCACTCCGATGCCGACCGCCTGCAAGTCTCCGGCACCCAATTGCGCAAGATGCTTTCCGATGGAGAAGATGTCCCCTCCGAATTCAGCCGCCCCGAAGTGGTGGAGATATTGCGCAAGTACTACGCAGGATTGAGTAGCGGGTAGTAGCAGTGACATTCGGCACGCAAGAAGAACACCATTTTTTGTTCGAACTGATTTTGAAAAGTAATTATTTTTTAGGAGAACCTGATGTTGACGAGCAACCTCTTTGCCGCACTTTCAGAAGTCATATCCCCTGCGATGATGCAGGGATATATCGTTCTTATGGTCCTGTTGGTCATGGGCGGGACGATACTGGATATGATGCATAAGAAAAGCGCCAAGTATTTTTTCGAGAATGCGAAAAAAGCCCAGAAGAACGCAAAACGCTCAGTGAGCGGTGGCGAAAAAGCATCGATCGCCGTTTCAGTGCTGGTGAACGAAGTATTGACCTCTGGTGAATTCAGCAATCCAAGACGCCGTCTTTCCCATCTATTGACCATGTACGGATTCATCATCTTCGCTGCGACTACCGCGATCATGATCTTTGGTTATACCGCGCCCGGATCAGCCACCCCCGCCATTCTGCCTCAGCTCTGGCATCTCGGGGCACTGATGCTGGCTGTGGGCGGATACTGGTTCTGGTTCTTCATCCGCGTCGATGTCTCTGCAGAAGGACTGCCCTGCTTCCGCTTCGAGCGTGCTGACCTATTCATTCTCTCGCTGCTGGCCACCTCGACCTTCGCCTTGATCTGGTCGTTCACCGGCGGCGGATTGAGCATCCCCTTCGCCCTGTTCATCCTGTCCAGCACCGTTCTGTTCGGCGGCGTCTACTGGTCCAAGTTCGCGCACATGTTCTTTAAGCCTGCTGCGGCTCACCAGAAGAAGATCACCCGTGCCGATGGTTCCCGGGAGAATCTGCCGCCTGACTACGATCTGACAGATCCGGAAGTACAGCGAAGGTTTCCGGATATCCCAATGTATATGGGCAAGAATCCGCCCAACATGGGGCTTTGCATCAAGGCTGAAAGACCAAACCACTACTAACACCAACCTGACTGATCATCTATAAGGAATAGAGGAATAAATTATGCCAACCTTTGTATATATGACGCGTTGTGACGGTTGTGGAGAGTGCGTTGACATCTGCCCTTCCGACATCATGCACATCGACAAATCCCTGCGACGTGCTTACAACATTGAACCCAACATGTGCTGGGAGTGTTACTCCTGTGTAAAAGCCTGCCCGCACCATGCCATTGATGTACGCGGTTATGCCGACTTTGCACCACTTGGACACAGTGTGCGAGTGATCCGTGATGAAGAAAAAGGCACGATCGCGTGGCGCATCAAGTTCCGCAACGGCAAAAAAGAAATGGATCTGTTGGCACCGATCACCACTAAGCCCTGGGGCTCGGCGACACCTAAACTCGCAGACGAGCCAGCTCCAAGCAAGGAAATGCGTGACAGTGAATTATTGTTCAACGAGCCCAAGTACATCCGCATGGATGAAGGCGGTTTGCACACACTGGAATCCAATGGCTTGACACTTAAAAAAGGGGTTTACTACTAAAATGGCATACCAAACTATCATTGAAGACGATATCGACATCCTGGTTGCAGGTGCCGGCCTTGGTGGCACCGGTGCAGCGTTTGAAGCCAGATATTGGGGCAAGAACAAGAAGATCGTTATCGCCGAAAAAGCGAACATCATGCGCTCTGGTGCGGTAGCCCAGGGCCTGTACGCGATCAACTGTTACATGGGCACACGCTTTGGCGAGAACAATCCTGAAGATCACGTGCGCTATGCACGTATCGACCTGATGGGTATGGTGCGTGAAGACCTCGCTTTTGATATGGCGCGTCACGTTGACTCCACTGTTCATAACTTTGAAGAGTGGGGCCTGCCCATCATGCGCAACGAGCAGAAGGGTTCGTTTCTGCGTGAAGGCCGTTGGCAGATCATGATCCATGGTGAATCCTACAAGCCTATTGTTGCTGAAGCGGCGAAGAAACAAGCAGACAAAGTATTCAACCGTGTCTGCCTGACCCATCTGCTCATGGATGATTCCAAAGAGAACCGCGTCGCGGGTGCTGTAGGCTTCAATGTACGCACGGGTAACTATCACGTATTCAAGTCAAAGACCGTTATCTGCGGTGCCGGTGGCGCTTCCAACATCTTTAAACCGCGCTCTGTCGGTGAAGGTGCGGGCCGTGTCTGGTACGCGCCATGGTCATCCGGTTCTGCGTATGG
>Ga0172380_10004377_pt1 | contig 18215 bp, 26 predicted proteins | sample Leawe162metaG_FD_119747 | JGI IMG/M metagenome (GOLD analysis project Ga0172380, IMG submission 119747) | Leachate microbial communities from a municipal landfill in Southern Ontario, Canada - Leachate well 162 metaG | ecosystem: Engineered > Solid waste > Landfill > Unclassified | place... | reverse complement strand
TTGCCAATCCGGACTCTGGTCACGACAGGCGGCCACCGAGACATTCGGTGGGTACAAGTTCAAGATTACGGGCTATGTTCATTGGTTCACAGGCGTTGGCAAATACGACGGGGCGACTGGGCGCTTTGCAGGTGAACTGACGTGCGATCAAGCCACCTATCCGGCAAGCGGGTGCGGTAACTCTGGCGATTACTACTGCCTCAACGACGTGGCGTGCGCGTGGAACCGTGGCATCAACACCGGAGCTTGGCGCGTACATGCCTATCAGGTGCCGGTCAACACCGTCACCATTCAATGGTGAGCGTTTTGCCAATCCGGTCACTGGGGGCAACAAGGGAGCACACCGTCGAACTACGAGGCATTTATCGCCACCAAAGTCGGCAAGACGGCCTCCGGCTGCAATGGTTCCACTTATCGGTTCGTCCTCACCAGTACCACGAATATTGACCGCTACTGGATACCGGGCGGCTGCGTCGCGTGGCCAGGTACCGGGTTTGTTCTGCGCGATGCTGGGTTCGCGACATGGAGTTCAACATTGCGGGTATTCGGTGCTGCTGGACCATCCATCTACTACATCAACGACAGAGGCATCTTCGCGGACTCGGGCGCTTGGTATCCCTGGGACTGATCGCTTTGCCAAAACGCTCGCCAGTGCAATCCCCGATCAAGGGCCGGCCCTGGCCTCGGCCGGCGTCCAATCGGCGCTCCAGGGTCGATCTGGACGGTGTAAACCCGGTGGAATCGATGACCCGATAACCTGATGGCAAGATGGCAGCGTTTTCTACGCCCACTCGACCCAATACCAACACTCACCGGACACGAGCTTATAGGTCGCGCTTGGCGGGATGATCCACGTCACCGGCGTAATCTCCCACTCCGAACCGGCGACAGCAAAGTTACTGTAACGGTGCACAACTTGAATCCCATTGAGGTAGAACGTATCGGTTGTATTGACGCTGGCGGTTCCAATCATGACGATGCGGAAATTGCTAGAACTGTTGGTGTAAGTGGTGCCCGACATGCGGGCATTGCCAGTGCCGCCGTTGCACGTGTGCGCGCCGTAGGCGTAGATGGTTTGGGTCGCGCCTATGCCACCGCTGCTCGCCTGCCGCGCCCAGGCCCCGGATTGGCAAAACTACGTTTTGATTGAGCATGACCAAGTAGCAACAACGTGCGTCGTGTAGCAATAGCGCTTTGTGGAAGGTGCGTAGCAACTGAGAGCAATGTTACCGCCAACGACTGCCGCTCCGCATTGGAATGCCTCAGCCTTAGTGGACCATTGCGCAGGCCAGTTTGATCTCGCGCCGCTCGACTCTCCTGCGGTATTGTGCTGCACGTAGTAGAACCGCCCAGTGTCGTAGTCAACGCATGCACTACCTAGATTCCCGTTCGACCAACCATCACACGCAAAGGAACTCGCAGAGGTGGTCTGCCTAGCCCAAACACTGGATTGGCAAAAGCAGCTACCAGATTGCCGTAACCGAATTGACCGTGATGCTGTATCCGTGGACGATCCAGGCTCCCGTGTTGATGCCATACTCCCAAGCGCAGGCTGAATCGTTAAGGCAATACTTGTTGCCAGAGGTACCGCAACCACTGGCAGGATAGGTAGCCGGATCACAGGTCAGTTCCCCGGCGAATGTGCCGGTGCCAGCATCAAACTTCCCAGTTCCTGTGAACCAGTGGGCGTGTCCTGTGATCTTGAATTTGTAGCCACCATATGTCCCGCCTGAAGCTTGTCGTGACCAGAGTCCATCTGGCAACGAGCGTCGATGGCAAAAGAGGTGGCTCAGTTCCATGTGTATTCAAACCACGCATCCATGCTACTGAACCAAGGCGAGTGAATTCGATAAGTCTGCCCTGGTGGAACGAACAACACGATGACGGCATGCCCGCCATTGCCGTTGCATAGAACAGTTGCACCCTGCACATAGCCGCAGGCCATTCCACCGGTCACAAACATGGACGCGCTGACGTAAAGCAGTTTGGTGGTGTTATTGGTATAGAGGACATTGTCGGCGCGACTTGCCACAACGTTCTGAGCGCTAACAGACACGCTCGATGCCGGAGCGGCCCAACTTCCATCAGGCAAGCCACACGCTCAAAGGGGACACCAGGGCGTTTGATGGAAAACGTAGTGTCGAATATTTCGGCCACTTACACTATCTCTCTTCAGATACTGTGGCGCCATAGGGGCAAGTAGGACGCTAGAAGCCGAGTATCTTCCTGGTGTGTCGCTTCACTTCAGTTAGCCGGACGGTCATGACGGTCCGGCAATGACGTCAATTGTTAAAGAGCATGAAGACGGCATAAACAGTACCACGCAAGTTGATACTTTCCTGCAAATTTTGTTTCAAGATTCCAAGACGGGCATAGGGTCTATCATTACTATGCAAGATTCTTCGATGGAATCAAGGTACTGGTCGGGCGGAGGAATCGTTTCGGACGCGCGCATAGCACGCAAGATTTGCCTCAGCAAGGCGTCCTGGGCTGCCTGAATCGCAGAGTCGCGACACGGGCCGTCCGCAATTAGATTGTCGAAGTCCAGCAGGCGCACCTGAACACCATCCTCGCTTTCTTGGACGATGGCAGGGTAGGGGATGAGGTGATCGAGTACGGTTTGTTTTCCTCGATGCTTATTCCCTTCCAATTTATTGACCAAACGGCCGGCCCGAAGATGCGTATAGCGCTTGAGCATCGATAGCGACTTATGCCCGCTGATGGCTGACACCTCCATGATGTCAAGGGTTCCGAGTTCGAACAGTTTGCTAACGGCTTCGTGTCGACAGTCATGAAAGTGAAGATTTTCGATGCGCAGCTTCTGGATCATAAATCTCCACGTCGACTTTATCCCGTGAGAGGAATATTTGAAGACATTCCCATTGGTCTTCACACCAAGGCGGATCACCGCATCGCGAGCTTTGATTGAAAGAGGCACATCGCGTTTTGTGCCATTCTTTGTGTCGGGCAAGTGGGCGATCCGACTCTTGAGGTGAAGATGCTCCCACCGCAAATTCAATATCTCTCCTTGGCGCATGGCGGTCTCGAGGGCGAGCACCACGATGGAGTAGAGCTCCGGATTCGAGTGCCCATGGCAGTATCGCAAAATGAGGCGCTCTTCTCTTGGCGTCAGGCGCCGATCCCGGCCCGGTGGGATCTTAGGCTTTCTGACGTTAGCGACAGGATTGGCCTCGCACAGTCCCCACTCAATACGGGAAATATCGAAAAAATTGGACAGGAGCGATAACTCCAACCGCACGGTCGATGCCGACAATGGTTTTCCGGTGCGGCTGTTGATCGTCTGAAGTCGGAGATCTCGATACGACGCGATATCGACGCTGGTGATGTCTCTCACGACCTTAGCGCCGAGAAACGATCGATTGATCTGGTCCAGACGATAACGCTCCTGCTCGTAACCCTTCTTGAGGATGGATACGCGTGTACGATACACGTCTAGGGCATCTTTCATCACGATACAAGGATCAAGACCCGTTGGTTCCATCGCGCAGTTCGGCAAGAATCAGTGAAGCAATCTCGGTTATAGGAACATCCAATGCGCGCCCGATCTGGAACAGCGTGTCCAAAGTGGGGGACCGCTGGCCTCGCTCGAGCAGCGAGATATACGCTCTGGTGAGATCGGCATCAAACCCCAGGACTTCCTGGGACACGTTTCGCTGATGGCGCAAGCGGGAAAGAACGATACCAAAGGCTTTATTGTGGTTTTTCGACATCCAGGCTTCCTTTTCGCCTGGGATAATGAAGCCGTCCAACTATTGTTGTCAGCGTACTATTGTTTGCAAATCGCTATGAAGACAGCCTATATCGCCCTTCTTTTCTCGCTTGTCATCAGCTCGAATGCGCAAGCCGGCCCCTCCGCGCTCGATGCGCTGAAGGCGTCAAACCCGACGCTCTACGGCCTCTACCAGGCCTATCCTGGGCATCGCCATGCACTGGAACGCTATGCCGATACCCAGGGTTTTCGGAACCCGGTCGAACGGCTCGGCACGGTAATCCACGAATTGGTACACATTGATTCGCTGACGCATCAGGGGTTCTTTGTCGATGGCGTCTACTACGAGCCGTACGTGCGGCGCGATGCATGGCCAGCGCTCTCAAACAAGGACCTGGTCGGCGTGCTGCCGGATAGCGAGAAGGGCGCAATCTTCCGTCTGTATGTAATGAATGCGCCGGGGAACCATTTAGGCAACGTCATCGATGAGATCAACGCCTATGACCATGTGCTGCCATTCGTGTGCCAATATGAGCCCAGCTCTACGGAAAAACAGGTCTCAAATCTTGTCCAGTTTCTGACGTTGGCGGAGGGGTACCTGCGCACGCTGCATGCGACACAGCCCGCCAACTATCAGCAGTTCGCACAGAGTCGCGAAGCGCGTGGGGCGACGGTCCTGATCATCCAACGTGCCAGAGCTGCGCTACAAAAGTGCGGCTTCTTGTTGCCCGCGGCCGCGCATCCCGAAACGAACTCTCTGCTGCTGTCGCCACTGCCAGGGTGATCTTCTGGATCTTGTGTTTTGGGCGCCAATAACGAAAATGGCCAAACATGGCCATGTTTTTGCGGCCGGCTCGGCCTCGACAATCTCTACACTACGTGGCATTGCCCGGCCAATAGTGGCCCGTGATGCGAGGACGTGATGGAACATCAGAATAGCGATACCGAGTCCGAAGGCACTCAGCCCGTCATCGGGGTGTTCGCGAGCTTTTGCGATGAGGCCTTCACGATCGGCGCGCCGCCCGACCGGATTCCCGCGCCGATTCTCTACTGCTCCGTCGTGGACGCCGCCACGGATGTTCCCTTCATTTTGCTCGCGGAGGCGTTGGGCCTTATCTTTCACAGTGTCGCCGTACCCCGCCCTGATACGTGGTGCGATACGGACCTTTCCCTAAAGGTGCTCACCTTCCTTATGGAAAAGGTCCTTCCGACCACAAACATCAGCGGGGAAAATGCCGAATGGATCTGGCTTGGTCCGACAGGACAATTCGACCGCGTGCATCCTATTTTCGGAAGGACTCGCAACGTCGAGGACCTGCTTCTTAGTCCGTACGGCAACAGAACGCTGCAGAGCCTGGTGGACTTCGGAGGCAATCTCGCGAAGGCGGCCTGGCTGCAGCTCCTCGATGGCATCCAAACAATCGGTAAATCAGGCGTGGCACCCAAGGTGTTGCGCTAGATCCCACTATTCCGCCTCTTCGTGTCTGCAATACCTTGAACGCCAAAATCCGCGCTCGTTTAGCTGTTTTTCAAGGAGGGCGTTGTGATGGCTTTCGATACTATCTGGGGTGATCGATGGTGGAGGTTGCATGAACGGGGCCTGTAGCCGAGTCAAGAGTTGCAAGAACCGGCCACGTGGCATTGGCGCCGTCGTGGTTTGCATCCTATGCGCCCTGGAACGGGATCGACGCGATGCCCAAGAGCGAGCTGCCCGCCTGTCTCACGAGAGGGCTCTGGCTGTGCGAACAAATGAAGAGCGCCTCGCCCGCTTCAAGGCGCAGGTGCTGATGGATCAACAAGGGGCGTCGCGCCGGCGACGCCACGTGATGGATGGAGGTTAGACAGTCGTGAGCGCCCCAGCACTGACATTGGCAGGTTTACTCATGCCTCAATTGAAACCGATGGTCCCGCCGCCGGGCCGAGGGCGCGTCCATCAGCTTTTCGACGATGCGCCGCCCGACCCGCTGCGAAATCGGCTGACCCGCGCCGAGAAAATCGATCTCATTTTCGAGGCGATCGCGGAAGGCCGCGATACGGTCAAAGCTATCCACGCCAATCTCAACTTCAACATGGACACCGAGGAGATCCGGGACATCTGTTCCTACCTGGTTGAATCGGAGCGGTGCAGGACGGAATGCGGGCAACGGGGGAAGGCCCGTTTTCTGCGGTACTTCCCCGCGAAAACAGTTGCCCTTGCCGAGGCAAGTGTAGCGGGGCGCTGACACTTGCTGAGTGTACCGCCACCGCGATGATCCTCGACTCGGCCGTCTTCGACGGCCATGAATACGGATTCCGGTTTCGATGGCTTGATGGCGCCCTGCAGCCTGTGCTCAAAAATGGGCGCCTGCGGGGCAGGTATGTCGCAACCAAGGACCATCCGTACCGCACGTACTGGCGATACCCGCGCGCGCTGATCGAAGACGCGGAGTTCTTTGCCGGCTGGGCCGCCGATCTCGCCGCGGCCGCGAAGATCGAAGCCTCTGCCGCAATCCAGGCCTTTACCGAGAAGCTGCGGGATCTTCCGGTCACGCCCAACGCGTTCTCCCGCAATCTAAGCCAGACCCTGTACCCCCTCAGCGCCGGCGGCTTCGTCGTCATCGGCAGCGAATATCACGGTGCTGCGGCCGCTACCTTGAGGGGCATGGGTGGGACTTGGCTCAAGGAAGCCAACGGATGGCACCTCCCCGGTGCCGCACCGGCCATGATCGTGAACAATCTGGTCAACGCCGGCTATACCGAAGGCCAGATCTCGGTCATGGATGCGACCTACGACCTGGTCGGCAACCGGCCGAAGGGCGCCGGGCTCCCGACGATCAAACTGCCTGCAGCCTCCTGGCTTGAAGCAAACTGCTCCGTCAAAGAGGAGGTGGGCCACGGCCAGATCGTGGCCATGGTAGCGCACATCCGCGAGACGGGGCTCGACGCCGCCGCCATTCGCGCAGTCATCCCGGCAGGACTTGCGCTTCCCCACCAAGAGGAGGGCGCGATCTTCGCGGCAACCCGCTCGGGTTGCCTCATCGCCGACGATATGGGCACTGGCAAGACCCGGACCGCAATTTTCGCCGCGTTCGCCGCGCGCACGACGCTGCCCGATCGCCAAGGTGTCATCGTTGCGGCGCCGAAAAGCGTGGTATTCAAATGGGGTCGAGAGATCCATGCTGTGTACCCAAACGAGTCGGTCGGCGTGTTCGATGGGGACTCGCCGCCGGACAGCTGCTGGATTATTACGAACTACGAGCGCCTCGACAGGCTGCTCGACAAGGCGGCCGGATCGTCGGTGCTGCTGATCGACGAAGCACACAAGTTGAAGGAGCCGGATGCCATCCGGACGCGGATGGGAAGCGAGCTCGCCTCGCGTATCCCCTACCGATATCTTCTCTCCGCAACACCCATCCTGAACCGCGAATCGGAGATGCACTCGCTGCTACGCCTCACGGGACATCCGCTGGGCGACATGCAGCCGACCGACTTCATCAGTCGCTTCTCGGGCAGTCGCGAATTCAGAGGCGAACTCAATCGCATTCTCGCGCGCGAATGGATGATCCGGCGACTGCAAAGTCAGGTGCTACGCGGACGGATTCCGGGAAAGCGTCACCACTATCCCTCGCTCAGAATGTCGAAGCGGCTTGCGACGGCGTACCACGAGATCAGCCATGCGCCGCTAAATCCCCTTGCCAAGATCCACCGTATTCGCCGGCTCCTCGAGGAGGCCCGGGTCGACGTGGCGCGGGAGTACGCCCGGTCGATCCCGGCCGACGAGAAGATGATCGTGTTCACGGAATACGTGGAGTCCGCGAAGAAATATGCGGAGGCGCTGACTACCGATCGTCGCCGCGCCGTCGTGGTCACCGGTGCAGATGCGTCCGAACGCGCACGGGACGACGCGTTTCGCGCCCTGCAGGAAGACGACGACGTCAGTTTCCTGGTCGGGACGTACGGCAGCTGCTCGGAAGGGCAAGATGGTTGGCGTGCGAACCACGTATTTCTTGCATCTCAACCTTGGGTGCCGGGCATCCGGGCCCAGGCTGAGGACCGCGCCAACCGCCTTGGGCAGACGCGCCTGGTGGAAGTCCTCGCCCCACTCTACGAGGAAACGATCGACTTCGATATCCAGGCACTACTGGGAGAAAAATCTCTGATCGCCCAGGAAACCCTGGATCCAGAGGAGTTGGAACGCGAGGCGCGTCAGGCAATCAGCCGGCGCTTGGCGATGCACTGAGCGAGGGGTGCGTCGCGCGCGGTGTTGCCGGCGGCAACATTGGCGCCTTGAGCCAAGATTCCTGGCAGAGGAACTTCAGAACCGACGTCGGCTTCTTCAGGCGCTGGCGTGCCCGCCACCGCCTGGACTTCTCGGCCGGAGAAAGCGGCACTGGCATCGGTGCGGCCACACCTGGGCCTGGCGAATAGAGCGGGTTGAACGGCCCACCCCGACTTCGGCGCCACCCGGAGATGTGGGCCTTTTTCTGCACGACCAGTGTGTCCATGTACCGCGCGTTTGCCACGGTGTTGGGTGAGAGCTCCGCGAGGTAGGCGGCTTCCTGGTAGGTGAGGGAATCGTGAGCACCAATTACCTCGGCGAGCCGCTGGATCCCTGCGGAATCGCGCGCGGCCGGCGCAACCTTGGGCCTTGGCATGTTCGGCCGGCGACCCCGACTATAAAGTGCGATGGCAAAGCCGCAATCCGCCCGGTACTGCCAGCCCGAGACGTGGATTTTACGGGCGCGCTTAAGCGCCTTGAGGTACCCGCCGCCGTTGAGGCTCGTATAGGCGATGGCAGCACGGGATGCTAGCGTTCGGGCGGATATGTTGGGCTGCTCGGCCAGGGTTTTCAAGATACGGCGAACGGCCGGGCTGTCCAGGTTCGGAAGAGTGCGTGTTTTCATGAAGGAATTTGACCATGGCGGCCATCGGCGGCCGCTCTGAGAAACGGCGTCGAGGATCGATTTTTCGGCCGCGCCGTAGCAATCGCCGCCGATGAGCGCTTTCGTATCCCCTGCACGGCATCTCCCCTGCAAATTGCGCCGACATTTTTACTCGGCAATTACGGGAGATTTCGCATGCTGAAAAAGATTGCAGAATGGTTTAACCTTCCCAGCGCAGGGGAAGCAACCTTCGAGGCCCGGGACCCTGGGCCGATGACACCGCCGACCGATCAGGACTACGTCTTTACGACGGATCTCGTGCAAAAAGGGCTCATGTGGCTGGATAAGCGAATTGGGGCACCCAATTTGTTGCTCACGGGTCCGACCGGCGCCGGGAAGAGTTCCTTTGCCGAACAGTTGTGCGCGCGCACCGGCCACCAGGTCTGGCGGGTCCCCTGCCACGGCCGTATGGAGTTCCAGGAACTGGTAGGCGGGTTTAAACTTGCCATGCGCCAGGCGGTGCACGAAGAACGCGCCAGGAAGGCTCAAGCGCCGGCAAAAGGCTTCGCGGCCTTGGTCGACGTGTTCGAACGCCTGATCGTGGCGATCAAAGGCGCCGTCGGCGTCGGACCTGAAACCGTGTTTGTGCACGGCGCGCTCGCGCGGGCGGCCATGGAAGGCGGCGTCTTACTGCTGGACGAAGTCAATTTCGCGCCACCGCCCATGCTGGGCGCCCTTAACACCGTTGCTGATCGTGGAACGCTGATCATCCCGGAAACGGGGGAAGTCATTCAAATCAGCCCGGACTTCCATATTGCCGCGACGGGCAACTCAGTGCAGCGCGGCAACGATGCGGCGCTCTACCGCGGGACCCAGGCGATGAACATCGCGTTCGTGGATCGGTTCCTGACGGCCGAAGTTGGCTACCTGGATCCGGTCACCGAGTCCTTGATTCTGCATCGCAAGACAGACGACATCCGGAAGCCCAACGGCACCAATGCGCTGGATGCGCCAACCATCGAGGCCATGATCGCATTGGCAAACGAGGTTCGCGAGATGCACCAGGCCGGGGAAATGGAGACGACCCTTTCCACTCGGGCCTTAGTCCGTTGGGCCAGGGTCTATCTCAACGCCCCGGTCAAACGCCTGGAGAGCAATGCGCAGAAGATCGCCAAATGGAGCCTGGACTTTGCTCACCTGGAAGGCGTCAAGCCAGAAGAGCGGGAATCCATCCACCGGATGATCGAGCTTCGCTTTGTCGGCTCCGCCTGAGACTCATAGCACCATCCAACCCCACGCGCGTAACGGCCGTGGGGTTTTTCTCGCGCGTGTCGCGCATCTCGCCATGCAAAACCACACGAGGGTGAAATTCACGCACCCGCGCACGCGACTGCGCGTCGCAGAACCTTGAGAGGGCACCAAAATGGCCAAACAGCAATATACGGCGCCGGAACTCCGGCGGTTGAAAGCAGATGCCTACGGCAGTTGGTATTTCGGGAAAAAGATGGGCGCTGGCAGCAAAACCCAAGCCGAGATCGTCACACACATTCTTGACTACCGGCGTTACCGCGCCATGCTCGCACAGGGCGAGGTGGTGGATGAAACAAATGCCCGCGACAATATCGTCTATCGCGACGTCGATGCCGACAGCAGGATGGGTGGGCGTGGCGGCGATCGCTATACCTACGATTTCGACCTGTGCATCCCCAGCAAGGGATGGACGCAATACGACACGACCCAGGACGCCTGGTATTTCGGCATGTGGGTCCACGTCGCCGACAGGAAAATCTTCACCTACTGCGAAGGCGACCGGATACTGGTTGCTTGCTCGACCGACGAGGGTTTCAAAGCCGAGCTCGCCGATGCCGAAAGTTTCTATGGACCGCCGCCGCCGGCATTCATCGTTTTCGACGGTGCGGGCAATCGTACCGAGGTTTTCGATGAGCGGCCGACCGCATGAGTACCGTTCGCCTAGTAGAGGCTCCGCAGTATTGGGAGGACGAGGCTTGGAAAAACGACAATCGGCGCAGCAATGCCAAGCTTACGGACGGCGCGAACGTGACGCTGCGTTACGCCACGAGAGGTCAGGGTTCGCGGCGTTACGCGGTCATCCCCGCGGGTACGAATGGAGTGATAATTCACGCGAGGACGCCCAGGGTTACAGGGCCCGGTGGCGTCTTCGCCAACGTCGATGTGCTGGCTGACGGCGACAAGTACCGAGTGCGGGTCCCTCATAACGCGCTGACTATGGTGCACACCTAAACCTACCATCACTTGTGGAGAAAACGGATGAATACGGAAGAGACGTGCTCCTCGCCGCGAGAGGTGTTCAACAAAGACTGCTTCGGATGTGACCCCGACGAGATTCTCCCGAGCGTCGAAGGGTCCATCGACCGTAGCGGACTACCCATGGTGTTGATGAGCATGCTGTCGGACGTTCAGGAACTGATCGCGCGTAATCAAAACGAGGAGGCTCGTCTGACCATCAATCGGGTCAAGTTCATTATTGACCGCAAACTCAAGGTGCGAGGATGATCACCAGCACCTGGGATGAGCCTCAGCGCGCCACGACGCCTCGCGGCTGGTACTGGCCACCGGGCACGACGAAACCCGGTGAAACCTCCTGTGCCGGGCACTACCTCGACTATGGGCAGGATCACCGCCGATTTGATGATAGACAGGCAGACCAGCCCGGGAAAATCCACTGTGTGGTCATCCACGCGGCTACTCGCGCCGCGGTCGAGTCGCGCTACGTTGATACGATCTGCCAGGCGCGCCAGTACATCGAGGATGCGGCCAGGCAGTATGGTCACCCGTAAAACGTCGTTTGGATAACCCTAACCCCGCTGCCCGGCGCTCAATTGAGCCCGGGCAGTTTCATTGCTGTTGTCCCGCATCTTCCCTGCAATTGTCTGCCGCTTTGCATTGCCCCCCAATGCCCCATGCGCACCAACACCATGGGCAGTCCATTCCGGATAAGCGGCCTTTCAGGAGAAACCCCGATGATGAACGCAAAAGAGTTCCTCGCGAATATCTTCGGCGCGGGCGAACACTGCTCGAAGTGCGGCGAGGACATCAAGCACCATCACGCCGTTCCACTGGGCGGGGTAGGGTGGGCGCTACGTTGTGATGCCAACCCGCCGCCCGTACGCCGCCGGAAAGTCCTGTTTCATCCCGATCCGCGCGCACCGCTGCGGCTCGAGGTTGGGTTCTGAAGTCCCATCAGGATGGGAACCATGAAACCATTTGACCATTTCTTCGTGGCGTACATCGAGGCGGCCCTGTGGTCCTCGAACGACGACGAAGGAACTCCGTTCAACAGCAAATTCGACCGTCACCAGATCCATCCGCACTGCTTGTCAGCTATGGAAAAGGAATGCAGGGCCTTTCTGGCACAAAATATCCAGACCATCGATCAGGCGATCGAGGCTCACCCTGGGTTCACCTTTACCAGCGCCGGGCACGACTTCTGGCTGACGCGAAATCACCACGGCGCCGGATTCTGGGATCGAGGCCTTGGCGACTTTAGCGACCAACTCACTGCGTCGGCAAACGGCTTCGATGCACAGGATATCTACGTTGGCGACGATGGACTGCTCTATGTCTCTGGACTCGAGCCGGACAGAATCGTCAGGGTCAGCGCCTTGCCCGATAACGTGTTGCCTTCCTACGTCTGGTAACCGAGATACCCCACACCTTGACGCCCACCTTCCCGGTGGGCGTTTTTACGTCTGCCTGTCGAACATTTCCCGGGTCAAACGGACCCGCAAGGGAGAACCGCCACTCGGATCTGATCCGGAATCCAATAGGGAGAAGCACATGGAAGTAATGAACAGCACCTGGCGCTTGTTTCTAAAGCGTCGCAGCCGCGGTGAAGAAGTAGAAATAGCTTTCTGGGCTTCAGTGACGGCTGCCGGCCAGGCAACAGTTCTCTGGGGCGCTGTCGGCAAAGACCTTCGCGACGTGACGCAAGAACGCCATCCAGACGGAGTCGCGGCCGAAATGGCCAAGGCAAGGCCTGAAATCGGGTATGTCGGGATCGCAATCGATGAGGACGTGGTCGCATTTCTAGGTACTGAGGCGTCGAGCATCTATTCGGTATTGAAGCCCCTGGCTTTTGCGCTCGCTGGCGAAACACCGCGCGTACTGCCCGAGGTCGCCCCGCTTGTTCGGGCCTCGCTCGATGCTCTAGAGGTCCCAACGACGATTTGCGTCACCGACGAACTTCTTCGCACGCCGAAGGGCGGCGGAGTATACGACTGGTAAAAGATGTCAATTTACTTCGCCCCGCTTGTTTGCCTCCCCGCCGTCATCAATGGGTCAGGCAAGTACCTTACGCGTTGTGGAGAAATTGTCGAGATACTCAATCATCGCTTCGGCATGACTTTGGCTGTGCCGGAACCTACAGCAACAACGTGGGAGAGCGCTGGCACAAAAGCGGACGCTTGTTAGCGTCACAGGTAACGGCGAATGATGTTGTGGGTAAGCACATGGCGGCAGCGTAGAAATTGAGCACAGAAAGGACGGCAAAAATACGGCGACAACCAACGCCCCCTGCGGGTCACTTGTCCGCAAGGGTTTGGTGGTGCAGTGTGATTTCTCAAGGAGTTGCAAATTGAAAACATTCAATATACTGGAAAATATCGGCAAGGTTCGCCACGTTGTTTCATTCCATGACGGCGTGAAAACTCACCAAGACAACTCTCCGTTTTTTGAAGTGCGTACTTTCAGCCGCAAGCAAGACGTGCAGATGTTTGCGAGGGACCTAAAAGCTGCCGGGTATGTGGAAAACGCTGAGACCATTACGAGAAAGGAGCCAGTGATGGCAAAAATGAAAATGACAGTAGCCCAGGAGATGTCGAGGCTGGCGCAGGTCCAGGAGTGGAGTCCGTTGTTGCTTGGTCTGCTTACGGCCAGTTGTGCCCGCAAGGGATTGACGGAGAAAGCTACGCTTGCGGTTGCTCAACGGGCTGCTGGCGATTCCAACCTCAGCGCACTGCGTGGTGGGGATGCCTCTTTGCTTCGGCGGTATGCCGAGGCATTTGGGCTAGAGTCGTACGAGGCACTTCAGGAATTCCAAAAACAGAACCGATTCATCGTTGGACGTACCGACGGTGCAACACTTCCGACGGGTGCGCAACGGCGAGGATTTGGTTCCGAAGACGGGGCGTCCCAGTTCATCGGCGATGAAATCGAGAAGCTCGACCCGCAGGGCGTCCTGAATGGAGACTACTACCTGGACGACGTGCTGGCCGAATCTGCCACTGCATGGGACGCTTTCGCCAATTCGGGGATGCGCCACATGAAAGATTCCGACATCTCCGGCGGGGAAATCGACACTATGGTTAAGCCGAAGCGCAGCCCTTCACCGGGCATGTAGAAAATGGCGCGTTACAGAAGCCCTAGTAGCGCGCTCAACAATCAAGGAGGCCAACATGGCAATGGCTGAAAAGCTCATCCAGAGAAAGGATGGCTCCGAAGTAAAAATAGTCGCTCAAGAGTTCTTCGGGGCGGGGTTGGCGCGCTCAGTAGGCGTGCATGTGCTTCACCGTAATAACTCGAAGGACGACTGGCAGCTTTGCAACGACCGGCCTCACTCGGACTGGCGAACGATGTCAGTCGATGAGTATGTCAAGCAGGGGCGCTCCGAGATGCTGCAACTGGTGTCTCCGGGGGAAATCCTGAAGGTGGTTGCCGAGCTTGAGCGACCGAAACGCAGCCCCTCGCCGGGCATGTGACAAAAAGACCGTTACGAGGATGCCGGCCCAGCCGGCTCCTCTCAACAATTAGGAGGCCACATGGTCTACCACGCCCGCAAGGAAGCCAGTAGCGAGGATGCTATAACGTTCCTCAACACTGAACTGCACACGGACGTCAAAAAGGAGTTCCCGTATGTTGATGCGTGGGAATTCGACAATCAGCGCCGCTGCATCGAGGCAGGAATGCTTCATAGCTCGGTGCACCTGAACCTGAGAGACAGCAATGCCGACGCCATCAAGTATGGCCGCCCGCGTATCTGGCCCGAGGTGGTCGCTGAAAGCCAACCGCAGGGTGCCACGCATGTCAGCGAGTTCTATGGCGAGGCGCATTACTACAAGCAAGTTGAGCGTCAACACCTGAACCAGGTAAGCGAGGAATGGTCAACCCTGACCGACTGGTTTTCTTGGAACACCAAGGCCCAGAAGTGGGAAGGGGTTGGCGAGGGGTTTAGTCCTCGTTGCCTAATAGCTATAGAGGCAACTCAAAAAGCTCAAAAGCCGCAAGGCGCATCCCGCCCTGGGATGTAATTCCAAAACCAACCCCACACATCTCCGGATGCGTGGGGTTTTCGCGTTCACGACCTCCACTTTGAAAATCCACGCCGGTTTTCCTTCAAAGCGCAGCCTGGCCTGAAAGGTGGCTTTCAAAGCGCCTGTGTACTAATTTACCGTTAGATTGGTAGACATTAGTAGTTCTCGGAACCGGGCTGCTGTCTCTCTCTTTTCCCCAAATCCGATACACAACTGGTCTTGTCGTTAACCGGCGAGACACAAACCGGGTTGTCGTGAATACTGACCCGGATCTTCACGACAAGCCGGCCCCCTTCGATCGGTCTTTCCGAGGATGACCAGCGGTACGCGGCTGTGAAGACGATTTCTTGACTTTTTTGCCACCAAATGGCATACTGTCTCGTAACAATATCGCTACAGAGCGTATTACCCCATGGCAAAAGCCCCTGTTGTAGAGGAATCCGAGTTCCGCCACGCGCTTAAAGTCGCGGCCGTCACCGGGCAAAGCAAAGAGCGCGATGTGGCCTTGCTCTGGGTCGCCTACGGAACCGGGATGATGCCGAACGAGCTTGCAAAGCTGACCGTGGGCGACTACCTGACGGCTGATGGAACGCTGCGGGCAGAGTCCCAGGTCCGTCCAGAGATTGCCTTCAACGGAGTTGCCCGTCCGCTCTACTGGTCCAACAAAGGAGTTGTATCCGCGCTGGATTCCTACCTGGAGGCGCGCATCAAATACGGCTATGGCATGGGGGCACTCGAGCGGTACCGCGGGCTGAACCCCGAATCACCACTTTTCCTGGCTGTCGATGGTAAGCCCTTTACCTTCACGCGCAGAGTCACGCCATCTGGGCAGGAGAGCTATTCCTGTGAGTCGCTGACCCAAATCATTCGCCGGCTACATACTCAGGCGGGCGTCGAAGCCGGCTCGGCGCTATCGGCAAGACGCACGTTCGGGGTGCGCCTGCACCGCAAGGGCTACGACTTGCGCCACATCCAAGTGCTGCTTGGCGTGCAGTCCCTGACGGCCGTGAAACGCATGGTGGACGCCGACCCAGTACGACTGGGTGCCATTGTGGCGAGGGCTATCTAATGGCTGAGATGACTATAGCGCAATTCGAGGTTGTGGCCGAGTTGCTGCGCTCGAGAGAGCCGGTCAGAACAGCAGTACGGAATGTGCTGGTGGATGGGGCTGTTACCAAGCAAGCCGCTGCAACGGCCGGGTTGGTTCCGCAATCCGTAAGCAACGCGCTTAGGCGTTATCGTAACGCGCACCAAAAGCTGCTAGTTGCGTACGAAAATGCTTGACGGGAACGCCTAGACGTTCTATAATTCGTACATCTGTATTGACTTTGGAAAGAGGAGAACGAAATGCCGCAACAGCCCTACGACGAGAAAGGCCGCAAGGTCAGCCGGGAGTGTCCCAACCCCGACTGCTGTGGAACCCTTCAATTTGAGGAAGACCGGCTGACCGGCTATAAGGTGTGGCGCTGCGATGGGCTTGTTGACCCAAACAATCCGAACATCGAGCTACAACCGTGCTGGTTCTCGCACAACGACGGTGAGCCCTACAACCCCACGCCGGAGCAATACGCGACGTGGGCTAAGGCGCACAACCGCTGGTATCCCGGTAAGGATGAATCGGCTTTGGCGACATAGGAAAAGGGGAGTGGCAAGCCACTCAAGCTGGCCGCGATCTTGCCGGCCGCCTGTGTCTGTAGCATCGAGGAAAAGAACGCCATGGAACAGATGAGTCTCAAGCGCATCGCGGAACTCGAAAACAAGCTGGAATGCGCTCCCTGGTCGCAACCGATAAAGACGGACGCATACGAAATGCGCCAGCTTCTCTCACTCGCCCGCAAGGCGCTGGAAGATGACGCGGCAAAGCTACGTGAAGCGGTCGAATACATCAAGACCAATTCCCGCGATCCGTTCGTTGCGCAGTTGGCTGCCCGCGCTCTCGCTCCGGCTGCCTGAAAGGAAAAGAACATGAGTCAAAGCGTCGAACTTAGCAATGCGCGAGCCTGGATAAAGGTGCAGCATGGGACGAACTGGAGGAATCGCACGACAGGCCGGTGCTGCATTGTCCAAAACACGCCCACTGGGCAGTTTGGGAAGGTGAAGCTACTGCATCAGTCGGGGCGTATTACCGAAAAGCAGATGCACTACTTCCTCGAAGATTTTGAACTCATCACAGCCGTTGGTGAGTTGCGGCCGTATGGCCTAGGTTACATGCAAGGCCGTGGCGCTTCCTGACAACACGGAAAAGGACTAAGGAAAAGACGCCATGCCAAGAATTAGACTTGAGCCCAAAACCGCGAGAGCGAGGCGGCGGATAAATGACGTCCGTTGGGCCATGCTAAAGACAACCGGAGCCTGGACCAATTGCTGGGATATCTTGGAAGAGAGGGCCGCAATCTCGGCAGACCCACGCCAAGGGCCGTTTTACTTGGTGGCTCCGCAAGATGCCGCTGATGCGGAGCGCGATAGGCTATCACGTTGGATACATGCGACCGGCGACAAGAATTTTCGCGTCGCGCCGATTACCGGGAAAGCTGGCTAAAGAAAAGTATTCAACTATGCTCTGCACGATGTTCCATCAGGGAAAATGCCTGAAGCAGCCCATAGGGGCTGTCAGCACGGGAGTCTTTGTTCGGCGATCGCAGACGCTATTCCGTGATTGCCAGTTTCACACGCCGGCGCGTGATGATGATCCAACGCGTGCGTGGCCGCGCAGTTCAGCAATGGGGCGCCAGATAGATTGCACGATGTATGAGGGAATCCGCGCCCCGGATGCATAACCACTGGAAAGAGAATATGAACACTGAAACTAAGGGGCACGGGCTCTCGCACGACATGCCACAAGGAACTTGGGTTGCGCGGTTTGATGATTATCGCGAAGAGCGCCCCATGATGGGGCGAGTAAAAAGGGCGCACGATAACGGCACGCTTGATATCGTGCTCTATGAGCACACCGGCAACCGAATCGGTCGCGAGTCTCCAGCATTTGATGGGCCAAGAGGCTTTGAGCCGTGTTGTCCGGCCGAATTCTGGGAACCAATTGAAGCACCTGATTTTCAATTTATCGGGGACAAGTTTTCTTTCGGCCGGCATTTACGGCGGCTGCGGCAGAAGACAAACCAGCCGGCCTCGGCGTAAGTGGGAGGGTAATGATGCTACAAGGTGGTCAATTCGTTCGCGTTAAGACTGATCCTGCGCTATGGCCCCGGTCAGGCAAGGATGCGACGGTGCATTCCGTGACGGGGCCGAACACGGTTGCGTTGCTCTTTGGGCGTGACCGGTACAACCAGCCTCAAGGTGTTCTGGCATGCGGCGGTCCTGAAGAATGGTCGCTCA